>OGTO01000003.1_pt1 | contig 289182 bp, 238 predicted proteins | sample 1574671 | NCBI WGS metagenome assembly OGTO01 (sample SAMN03295809, study PRJEB24534) | human gut metagenome | isolation source: fecal sample 4 from infant 1 | host: Homo sapiens | place: USA: Pittsburgh, PA | collected 2014-07 | reverse complement strand
TCCATGTCACTTTGAGTGCCCACACAGATTGTCTGATAAATTGTTAAAGAGCAGTGCAACGCGGCTTTCGCTCACCGTTGCGAGGTGGCGTATATTACGCTTTCCTCTTTCAGAGTCAACCCGTTATTTCAGGATTTTTTCTCTTCAACCGACCCGGTTGTTTGTGAAGTGATTCACATCTGCCGTGTCAGTGGGAGCGCATTATAGGGAGTTATTCGGCGGTGACAAGCGGTAAAATGCAATTTTATTTCAACCGCTCACCTTTTATACATAACGCTTATTTTTGCTGCTTTTTGATAGCATCCGGCAGGTCTGCCAGGCTATTAAGTACCCAATCAGCGGCACTTTCGGCTTCTGGGGTCACCGGCTTGCCGGTGCGCACTAATACTTTCGTGCCGACATTGGCCGCCAGAGCTGCCTGCATATCTTCGACTTTATCGCCAACCATAAAGGAAGCCGCCATATCAATATGCAGATAGTCGCGCGCCGAAATCAGCATCCCCGGATGCGGCTTGCGGCAGTCGCAGGTCTGGCGAAACTCTTCAACGGTTCCCTGCGGGTGGTGCGGACAATAATAGATGCCATCCAGATCAACGCCGCGATCGGCCAGCGACCAGTCCATCCACTCCGTCAGCGTTTCAAACTGCTCTTCAGTAAACTTACCGCGGGCGATACCGGACTGGTTGGTCACCAGCACCAGCGCGTAGCCCATCTCCTTTAATTGACGCATTGCGTCAATGACGCCATCGATAAATTCAAAGTTGTCGATTTCATGGACATAGCCGTGATCGACGTTAATCGTGCCATCACGGTCAAGAAAAATTGCGGGTACTGACATTGCCACCGGTTTGCTCCTGATAAAGGCTAATGCGCGTAGTATCGCATGTTTCCGGACGCAAGAAAGTGCTCATTATACAGAGTCAGATTGATTTAGACGTCTGGATGCCTTAACATCCATTTCATTGACAGGCATCGCCTGGACACGGCAGAAGAAAATGCCACGGCAAACGGCTAAACGATAATAAATAACTGATGATTAAACTTTCGAATATTACCAAAGTGTTCCAGCAGGGAAATCGCAGCATACAGGCGCTGAACGATGTCAGCCTGCATGTCCCCGCCGGGCAAATTTATGGCGTCATCGGCGCTTCCGGCGCGGGTAAAAGTACGTTAATCCGCTGCGTTAATCTGCTCGAACGTCCAACGCAGGGCAGCGTACAGGTGGGCGGTCAGGAACTAACGGCGCTGTCAGAAAAAGAGCTCACTCGCGCTCGTCGCCAGATTGGCATGATCTTCCAGCACTTTAACCTACTTGCCTCACGCACCGTATTCGGCAACGTGGCGTTGCCTCTGGAGCTCGACAATACGCCGAAAGATGAAATCAAGCGCCGGGTGACCGAGCTGCTCGATCTCGTCGGTCTGGGGGATAAACACGACAGCTATCCGGCAAATCTCTCCGGCGGTCAAAAACAGCGCGTGGCCATCGCCCGTGCGCTGGCGAGCAATCCAAAAGTCCTGCTCTGCGACGAAGCCACCAGCGCTCTGGACCCGGCCACTACGCGTTCGATTCTGGAACTGCTGAAAGATATCAACCGTCGCCTGGGCCTGACGATTTTGCTGATTACCCATGAAATGGATGTCGTCAAACGCATCTGCGATTGCGTTGCCGTTATCAGCAACGGCCAGCTGATTGAACAGGATACGGTGAGTGAGGTCTTCTCTCATCCCAAAACCCCGCTGGCGCAACAGTTTATTCAGTCAACGCTGCACCTTGATATCCCGGATGATTATCAGGCCCGCCTTAAACCTGAAGCGCTTCCCGATAGCGTGCCCATGCTGCGCATGGAGTTTACGGGTCACTCCGTTGATGCCCCGCTTCTTTCTGAGACTGCCCGTCGTTTTAATGTGAATAACAACATTATTAGCGCGCAGATGGATTACGCGGGCGGCGTGAAGTTCGGCATTATGCTCACTGAGATGCACGGCACGCAGGAAGATACCCAGGCCGCAATCGCCTGGCTACAGGAACACCATGTAAAAGTAGAGGTACTGGGATATGTCTGAACCAATGATTTGGCTGCTGGTTCGCGGCGTATGGGAAACGCTGGCCATGACGTTTGTCTCCGGCTTCTTCGGTTTTGTTCTCGGCCTGCCGGTCGGCGTGCTGCTGTACGTCACCCGTCCGGGGCAAATTGTCGCTAATGCGAAGCTCTACCGCACGCTTTCGGCGGTGGTGAATATTTTCCGCTCGATTCCTTTTATTATCCTGCTGGTGTGGATGATCCCATTCACTCGCGTGATCGTTGGCACGTCGATTGGCCTGCAGGCGGCTATCGTTCCGCTGACGGTCGGCGCCGCGCCGTTTATCGCCCGTATGGTGGAAAACGCCCTGCTGGAGATCCCCACCGGCCTTATCGAAGCATCCCGCGCCATGGGCGCAACGCCGATGCAGATCGTGCGTAAGGTTCTGCTGCCGGAAGCGCTGCCGGGCCTGGTGAATGCGGCAACCATCACGCTCATTACGCTGGTCGGCTATTCCGCGATGGGCGGCGCCGTGGGTGCCGGTGGTCTCGGGCAGATTGGCTATCAGTACGGTTATATCGGCTACAATGCAACGGTAATGAATACCGTACTGGTGCTGCTGGTTATTCTGGTGTACTTAATCCAATTCTCAGGCGATCGTATCGTCCGGGCTGTGACTCACAAATAACATTACACACAATACAGAATCTTACAGGAAGGAAATAACATGGCCTTTAATTTCAAAACCTTTGCGGCAGTCGGCGCGTTAATCGGTTCTCTGGCTCTGGTGGGTTGCGGTCAGGACGAAAAAGATCCTAACCATATTAAAGTCGGCGTTATCGTCGGTGCGGAGCAGCAGGTTGCGGAAGTCGCGCAGAAAGTAGCAAAAGAAAAATACGGCCTTGATGTCGAACTGGTTACCTTCAACGACTACGTTCTGCCGAACGAAGCGCTGAGCAAAGGCGATATCGACGTTAACGCCTTCCAGCATAAACCGTATCTTGACCAGCAAATCAAAGACCGCGGCTACAAGCTGGTTTCCGTAGGTAACTCTTTTGTTTACCCGATTGCGGGTTATTCGAAAAAAATTAAATCGCTGGACGAACTGCAGCCGGGCTCTCAGGTTGCGATTCCTAACGATCCCACCAACCTTGGCCGCTCTCTGCTGCTGCTGCAACAGGTTGGCCTGATCAAACTGAAAGAAGGCGTTGGTCTGCTGCCAACCTCTCTGGATATTATTGAAAACCCGAAAAACCTGAAAATTGTTGAGCTGGAAGCCCCGCAGCTGCCGCGCTCTCTGGATGATGCGCAAATCGCTCTGGCGGTTATCAATACCACCTATGCCAGCCAGATTGGCTTAACGCCGGCAAAAGACGGTATTTTCGTGGAAGGTAAAGAGTCTCCGTACGTGAATCTGATTGTCGCTCGCGAAGACAACAAAGATGCGGAAAATGTTAAGAAATTTGTTCAAGCCTATCAGAGTGATGAAGTTTACGAAGCGGCTAACAAAATCTTTAACGGCGGTGCGGTGAAAGGCTGGTAATCTTTTCTCAGCGTAATATCATTCAGGACGGGCTTTATGCCCGTCTTGTCATTTATGCAAGCACCTGATTCAATAGCGCCCTGTTTTATTATTTATTGAGGAAATACTATGCGTGCTTTACCGGTCTGTTTGTTAGCACTCATGTTAAGCGGTTGTTCTATGCTAAGCAGATCTCCCGTCGAGCCTGTACAAAGCACCGTAACCCCGCCTGCCAAATCGGAACCGGCAAAACCGAAAGCGACGCGTCCGGCCCCGGTAAGAATCTATACCGATGCAACAGAATTGGTGGGTAAACCTTTCCGCGAACTCGGCGAAGTCACCGGTGAATCATGCCAGGCCTCGAATCAAGACTCTCCGCCCAATATCCCGACGGCGCGCAAGCGCATGCAGATTAACGCTGCAAAAATGAAAGCCAATGCCGTGCTGCTGCACCGCTGCGAAGTGACCAGCGGAACTCCGGGCTGCTACCGCCAGGCCGTCTGCCTTGGTTCAGCGCTTAACGTTACGGCGCAATGAGTGATTTTCAGTTTGCGCAGATAGGCGTTATTCGCTCGCCCTATAAAGAAAAATTTGCCGTCCCCCGCCAGCCTGGGCTGGTTAAAAACGGCGGCGGCGAATTACATCTTCTGCCCCCCTATAACCAGGCCGATGCCGTACGTGGCCTGGAAAACTTCAGCCATCTGTGGATCCTGTTTGTGTTTCATCAGACCATGGAAGGCGGCTGGCGCCCGACCGTGCGCCCTCCCCGCCTCGGCGGTAATGCGCGGATGGGCGTTTTCGCCACCCGTTCGACCTTTCGTCCTAATCCAATCGGTATGTCGCTGGTCGAGCTAAAAGGTATTCGCTGCCAGAAAGAACACGTCGTTCTGGAACTCGGTAGTCTGGACCTGGTGGATGGTACGCCGGTCGTGGACATCAAACCTTACCTGCCCTTTGCCGAAGCGCTGCCGGAAGCCAGCGCGAGCTACGCGCAGCAGGCACCGCAGGCGGAAGTGGCGGTGAGCTTCACGCCCGAAACAGAAGCCCGGCTTTTAGAACTGGAAAAGCGCTATCCCCGACTTAAGGTGTTTATTAGCGAAGTTCTGGCGCAAGATCCGCGCCCGGCATATCGTAAAGAAGAAGACCCGGGAAAGACCTACGCCGTCTGGCTGCTGGATTTTAACGTGCGCTGGCGGGTGATTTCGTCCGGTTTTGAAGTCTTTTCTCTCGAACCACGCTAATTTTATTTTCCTCTCTTTTGGCATCTTTGCCACACTGGTAAACTAAACCACTTTTTTGTGTCAGGCTGGCTCCCAGCCTGTATCGATCGTCCAAATGGAACCGTAACAACATGCGTACTAGCCAATACCTGCTCTCCACTCTGAAGGAGACACCTGCCGACGCCGAGGTTATCAGCCATCAGCTGATGCTGCGCGCCGGGATGATCCGCAAGCTGGCCTCCGGGTTATATACCTGGCTGCCGACCGGCGTGCGCGTCCTGAAAAAAGTCGAAAACATCGTGCGTGAAGAGATGAACAACGCCGGTGCAATCGAGGTGTTAATGCCGGTAGTTCAGCCCTCTGAGCTGTGGCAAGAGAGTGGTCGTTGGGAACAGTACGGCCCGGAACTGCTGCGTATTGCTGACCGTGGCGAACGTCCGTTCGTACTCGGCCCGACTCATGAAGAAGTGATCACCGACCTGATTCGTAACGAGCTGAGCTCTTACAAACAGCTGCCGCTGAACTTCTATCAGATTCAGACCAAATTCCGTGACGAAGTGCGCCCGCGTTTCGGCGTGATGCGTTCCCGTGAATTCCTGATGAAAGATGCTTACTCTTTCCATACCTCTCAGGAATCTCTGCAGGAAACCTACGACGCGATGTACGCCGCGTACAGCAAAATCTTCAGCCGTATGGGCCTGGATTTCCGTGCGGTACAGGCTGACACCGGTTCTATCGGCGGTAGCGCATCTCACGAATTCCAGGTGCTGGCGCAGAGCGGCGAAGATGACGTGATCTTCTCTGACTCTTCCGACTACGCGGCCAATATTGAGTTCGCCGAAGCCGTTGCGCCGAAAGAGCCGCGCGCGGCCGCCACTCAGGAAATGACGCTGGTCGATACGCCGAACGCCAAAACCATCGCCGAGCTGGTTGAGCAGTTCAATCTGCCGATTGAGAAAACGGTGAAAACCCTGCTGGTCAAAGCGGTAGAAGACAGCAAGTCTCCGCTGATTGCCCTGCTGGTTCGCGGCGATCATGAGCTGAACGAAGTGAAAGCGGAAAAACTGCCGCAGGTCGCCAGCCCGCTGACCTTCGCCACCGAAGAAGAGATCCGCGCGCTGGTGCAGGCGGGTCCTGGTTCTCTGGGCCCGGTTAATATGCCCATTCCGGTGATTATTGACCGTACCGTTGCCGCAATGAGCGATTTCGCCGCGGGCGCGAACATCGACGGGAAACACTACTTCGGCATCAACTGGGATCGCGACGTCGCCACCCCTGAAGTGGCTGATATCCGTAACGTCGTGGCGGGTGACCCGAGCCCGGACGGTAAAGGTACGCTGCTGATTAAACGCGGTATCGAAGTGGGCCACATCTTCCAGCTGGGTACCAAGTACTCTGAAGCGATGAAAGCCTCCGTACAGGGCGAAGATGGCCGTAACCAGATCCTGACGATGGGCTGCTACGGTATCGGTGTGACGCGCGTGGTGGCGGCCGCCATTGAGCAGAACTTTGACGATCGCGGGATTCTGTGGCCGGAAGCTATCGCCCCGTTCCAGGTTGCGATTCTGCCGATGAACATGCATAAATCCTACCGCGTGCAGGAGCTGGCCGAGAAGCTGTACGCAGAGCTGAGCGCGCTGGGTATCGACGTGCTGATGGACGACCGTAAAGAGCGTCCGGGCGTGATGTTCGCCGATATGGAGCTTATCGGTATTCCGCACACCATCGTGCTGGGCGACCGTAACCTCGACAACGACGATATCGAATATAAATATCGTCGCAGCGGCGAGAAGCAGCTGATTAAAACCGGCGATATCGTGAATTACCTGGTACAACAAATTAAAGGTTAACGCCAAAAGAGGCTCTGGTTTCAGAGCCTCTTTTTTACAGGGATTGTAATCATGGCTAAACAACGGGCAAATTATGTCCTGCTTTTTCCCGCATTGTTTTTACTTTCGGCCTGCACGGTAGACGTCAGCCGGTCCGCGCCTTCCGCTTCCGCTATTAAGCCACCATCGCAGCAATGGGCAGTTAAACTTCAGCGCCAGAGCTCGGTGGCTAATAACACGCTGACTGAAATTAACGCACAAGACCTGCTCCCCGGCGATCTCCTTTTCTCTTCCAGCATTGGCGTGACGTCCCTGGGGATTCGTGCTTTTAGCACATCCTCCGTTAGCCATGTCGCTATCTATATCGGTGATAACCAGGTTGCAGAAGCAACCGGCGCTGGGGTGCAGATTATTCCGCTCCAGCAAGCGATGCAGCACAGCGATAAGCTGTTTGCCCTAAGAGCGCCTGACCTCACGCCGCAACAGGCCGCAGGCATTAAAAATTTCGCCTATAAAAACAGAAACAGCGGCTATAACTATCGCGGCATCATTGAATTTGTGCCCTTTATGGTAACCAAACAGCTCTGCTCCCTGAATCCCTTTTCGAAAGATTTCCGCCAGCAGTGCGTGAATGGCCTGGCCAAAGCGCAGCTTAGCGATGCCGTTTCCGGGGACAAAAAAATGTGGTTTTGTTCTGAGTTTGTCAGCGATGCCTTCGCGAAGGCCGGACACCCGCTGACCCTGGCTCAACCGGGCTGGATTAGCCCATCAGACCTGCTTCATATGCGTGAGGGGGACGTGGCAAACTTTAAGCCCGAAACACAATTGCAGTATATCGGGCATCTTAAATTGGGAATTTATATCAAGACAAGCCGTCTCGTAGGACTCAATTAACTAACGAGAATTGCAGTCTTCTTTTTGATAAAACTTGCCTGGTGAATCCACCGCCAGAACTTTAACCGGCGCTCCCGAATCCGGATTCGCTTCCAGCGTAAAGTGCCCCTCGACCACCAGCAGCACCGGGCGAGTATCCGTTCCGCGCGCCGCGGCATAATCACGCTCGAGCTGCGCGTTATTCGCGACTGCCACTCGCTTGCCGGTTGCGCAATCGGTAAAGGTCGCGGCATCCGCCATATAGAAGTACATTCCGCGCATCGCCATTGGCGTGATGGGCAGGCTGGCTTTGACTGACTCAAGCGTATAGTTCAGCGTAGACTCGATGGGATTACCGTCGCGATCGAGCATTTCCAGCTTGTCGCCCTTCGCCCGATAGTAAGACTTCTCGCCTTTGCTGTCGGTCAGCACCAGCTTATCGGCCGTGCGCGCCCAGGTGCCATAGGAAGCAAAGGAGGAAGGCTCGCGACTGACGCCCTGATACCGCTCATTCATCACCCAGGTGCCGTCTTTCTCAAGAAAGAGCGAAGTTTCGATACCTTCGCAGTCGGCGCACGGCAGCACGCCGCGCCAGCTCTGCTGCATCGGCTTTAGTTCTTCCATCGGCGCGGGTTGTAGCGTGTCCATCTCCGCGCGATGGTTACAGCCGAATAGGGCAAAAAGCGAGCATGCCGCCACGACTGAAAATACGATTTTCTTCACTGTAAATTCCTTATTATCCATTCCACCGGTTCGCCATGCCTTTAAGGACGAACTTTCCCACGCAGCGCCTTAACTGAGGATTTTTGCGCCTTTGAGGCAAGCCGGCGCTCTTTTGACGCTCTGGTCGGTCGCGTCTCCCGGCGGTGCTTCTGCACTGCGGTTAATTCTTGTATTAAGGCAACCAGACGCGCAATCGCCGCTTCGCGATTCATCTCCTGGCTGCGATATTCCTGAGCCTTAATGATAACCACACCCTCGGCAGAAATTAAGTGATGGCTGGAGGTAAGCAGACGTTCCTTATAATACTCAGGCAGGCTCGATGCCTTAATATCAAAGCGCAAATGGATAGCCGTCGATGCTTTATTGACATGCTGACCGCCCGCCCCCTGGGCGCGTATCCCGGAAAGTGAGACCTCGTCATCCGCAATCGCCACGCTGCGGCTAATCGTAATCATGCGGATGTTTGCCAGGCCGTTAAATGAATTTCCAGATTATTCTTAGCGTCAGATAACCAGATAGCGCCATCCTGGATAGTCGCCTGTAGCGACATTGTCCGATCGGCAAAAGCACTGAGCTGCGCCAGCTGAGTATCATCTAAATACCATACGGTTAGCTTTGAAAACTGTGCCATTTTGCTTTTATTTTGCTGCCACCAGATTTCTGCCGCCCGGCTATTATAGGCAAACAGCGCCACCTCTTGCGCCCGCGAACAGGCTTTTTTAATCCGCCGTTCGTCCGGCAGCCCCAGTTCAATCCATAGATCAACGCCCAGATGATCGTTTAGCAGCCAGAGTTCAGCTTCATCATCGGAAGACAGACCGCGGGTAAACTGCAGACGCTCGTCGGCGTATTTCATCCACGCCAGCAGGCGCAGCATCATGCGCTCCTGGGTTTCTGACGGATGCTGGGCAAGCGTCAAACTGGCATCCAGAAACTGGTTGCGGTCCAGGTCGGCCACGTTCACCGTCGCTTTATAAATCGTCGCTTTCAGCGCCATGAGGAAACTCCTGATAAAAATGGCGTTCATTGTAGCGAAACTGGCGGCAAAAGGCTGTCAGCAATCGCAGGATCCCCTTTCATCCTGCTGATATTGCTTAAATGACTATGGTATAGTCACCTTGCTAAACAGAGTTTATCTTCGTAGGCTTAAACTTACATCCCACGGTTAAGTCAGAACGCTGACAGGAGGGCATGTGGACAAATATTGTGAGTTAATACGCAAGCGGTATGCGGAAATAGCCAGCGGGGACCTTGGGTATATCCCGGATGCGCTAGGTTGCGTGTTGAAAGTATTGAATGAGGTTGCGGCGGATCAGGCCCTTGCTGAGTCAGTCAGGGAAAAGGCCGCATATGCGGCGGCAAACTTACTGGTGAGCGATTATGTCAATGAATGATACTTATCAACCCATCAATTGCGATGATTATGACAACCTCGAACTTGCCTGTCAGCACCATCTGGTCCTGGCGCTGGAGCTCAAAGATGGCGAACAGCTGCAAGCGAAGGCCAACGATCTTATCTCGCGCAAAAATATCGAGTATCTCGTCGTGGAGCTCGCCGGTGATGTCCGCGAACTGCGCCTGGATAAAATCGCCAGCTTCAGCCATCCGGAAATCGGTACGGTAGTGGTCAGCGAGTCCTGAAGCAAAACGGGTGGCTCAGCCGCCCGTTTTCATCCACATCATCTGCACGCCTTCACCTTCCTGAACTTTCCCATCGACGGTAATAAACAGACCATCGGCTGCGGCGATAAGCGTTTCGCCGTAAAACAGCAGCGGCGTGGTATCGCGCCGCCAGGGCGCAACGTTGAGCTCCTGCCAGATTTTCTTCAGCTTGCGGCCGCCCTGGCGACCGACGATATGCAGATTACCGCTGGCGCGGAAACGAATAGTGACCGCTTCATCCTGGCGCGGGCCGCGTAACGGGCCGCCGGCCAGGAGCTTCAGTTCGCCAAGGCCGTCGGGTAACGGCAGCGGCCTGGCAATATCGCGCCACGCCAGCACCGTCTCGCTCTGTCCGGGGAGATATTTCACCCAGTGCAGCCGTTGCTGATAGCGACGAACGGCGAAGTGGCCAAGGCGCAGACAGGGATACGCATCCTCGCGCGCCATCGCCACTTCACGCCAGATACGCTCCGGCATCTCACGCGAAGGCATCGGCGCATTGAGCCCAGCCAGCCAGCGGCGCAGCAGCGCGGCCCGACGCGGCGCGCTCATGGCCGCCAACGGTTCGATAGTCAACGCGCCATCCTCCGCCACCAGCGTTGCCAGCTCCGCAGCGAGCATTTCATCCAGCAGCTGTTCCTGCTCGCCGCACAGGCTGGCGCTGCGCGCTACGGCCTCGGCGAAGTGCGGCCAGCGAGCGTTAAGCAGCGGAACAATTCGCAGGCGGAGAAAATTGCGATCGTAGGCGTCGTCCTGGTTACTTTCGTCTTCAATCCAGCTGAGCTGATGGGCTATCGCCCACCGGTGCAGGGAGTCGCGGCTTTCGTTAAGCAGCGGACGCAGCAGTTTCGTCCCGGCAAAATCGGACTCGCCGGCCATCGCCGAAAGCCCGGTTGGGCCGCTCCCCCGCTTAAGCGCCAACAGAAAGGTTTCACACTGGTCGTCAAGATGCTGTGCCGTCACCAGCACTTCGCCGGGTAATAGCGCCGAACGGAAAGCCTGATAGCGCGCCTGACGCGCGTGGGCCTCAATCCCCAGCCCCTCATCGGCGAGCGCCACCCGTTCAACCAAAAGCGGTACCTGCCACTGCTGGCATATTTGTCGGCAGTGCGCCACCCAATCGTCGGCGTTCGCGCTGAGGCCGTGGTGTATATGCATCGCCCGCAGCTGAACGGTAGGATCCTGTTCGCGCCAGCAAACCAGGCGATACAGGAGCACGCTCGAATCCAGCCCGCCGCTAAAGGCCACTAAAAAATGGCGGTGCGGCTGTAGCGTTTGCGCCATGTCTGGGATCATCATCATGAGAGTACTAACTGAGGAAAGCGTGTCCGGCACGTTACCCGGCAGAACACGCTCTGACAAGAATTACTGCTGATAAATCTCCAGCGGTAGCCCGTCCGGATCGTTAAAAAAGGTGAATCGTTTACCGGTGAAGGGGTCGATACGAACGCCTTCACAGGCCACGCCGTGGGACTCAAGATGCGCAACGGCGGCATCGACATCATCAACGCTAAACGCCAGGTGGCGCAGCCCGCAGGCTTCGGGACGGCTCGGACGCGCAGGAGGAAACGGGAATGAAAAGAGTTCAATGACATATTCGCCATTCAGCGCCAGATCGCCCTTCCATGAATCACGCTCCTGGCGATAGAACTCGCCCTGCAGGGTGAACCCCAGAATGTCGCAGTAGAAGGCTTTACTCTTCGCATAATCCGTCGCAATGATGGCGATATGGTGAACCCGTTTTAAACCCAGCATGGTACAACTCCTCCAGTTGAAGCCAACAACGTTACTCGTTCAGTTCGTGAGTGCGCAAGCGCTTAGTCATTTTTTAAGACTCGAACCCAGTACACGCCATCTTCATCGCGTTTCGCGCCGTGGATATCGGTTTCGAAACCCGGATAGTGGCGGCCGATGGAGCACAGCATAAGCAGGAAATTGAGCACCGCGCGGCTCTCTTCGGCGATCATCTCGCCGGGCATCAGCAGCGGCACGCCGGGCGGGTACGGTAGAATCATATTCGCTGAAATACGCCCGACCAGATTCTCCAGTTCAATGGTTTCCACTTCGCCTTTAATCTGCCGCTGCCAGGCCTGATGCGGCGTCATTTTCATCTCCGGCAGGACGTCGAAAGCGCTAAGCATCAGCTGCGAAAGCTGGTGCTGGCGAATCAGACGATGGATACCCTGGGCCAGATCCTGAATACGCATATTGCGGTAAAAATCCGGATCTTCGGCGTACAGATCCGGCAGCATGTTTTTCACCCGTAAATTGAGATCGTAAGCGCGTTTGAACTCGGTCAATCCGCGCAGCAGCCCCATCGCTCGGGTTTTATCTATACCGATACTGAACAGGAACAGCAGGTTGTACGGCCCGGTTTTTTCTACCACCACGCCGCGCTCATCAAGGAACTTCGCCACCAGCGCGGCCGGAATGCCTTCGCTATCCATGTTGCCCTGCTCGTCCATACCGGGCGTCAGAATGGTGACTTTCACCGGATCGAGGAACATATGGTCGTCATCGGCGTCCTGAAAGCCATGCCACCCTTCTCCGGGTGAAACCGGCCAGCACTGCGCTTCCCCCACCTCTTCCGGCTGCCAGATATCAAAAAACCAGCCGTCAGACTCTTCGCGCAACCGCTGCACCTCTTTACGAAAATCCAGCGCCCGCTCAATCGAACGCTGAATCAGTCGTCTGCCGGAGTTGCCGCGCAGCATGGCGGCAGCCGTCTCAATAGAGGCAACGATCGGGTAGCTCGGGGAGGTCGAGGTGTGCATCATAAAGGCTTCATTGAAGGTATCTTCATCGTAGCTGCCTTTAATATGAATCAGCGAAGCCTGCGATAGCGCGGCCAGCATTTTATGCGTCGACTGCGTTTCAAAGATCACTTTCCCCGCAATGCGATCGCCGCTCATCCCGCTTTTACCCTGATAGATCGGATGAAAATGGGTATAGGGCACCCAGGCGGAATCAAAGTGGATTGACGGTACGTCGAGGGTCTCTTTGATCCAGGTGGTGTTATACAGCAGTCCGTCATAGGTGGAGTTGGTGATCACCGCATGCACAGGCCACCCGGCGCCGCCTGTCGCATTAACCTTTTGCTGAATACTGTCGCGGGTAAATTCGCGCTTGGGTATGCCGCCGAGGATCCCTAGCGCATTGCGCGTCGGCTTTAGCCACAGCGGCACCACGTCGCTCATCATCAGTAAATGAGCCAACGATTTATGGCAGTTGCGATCGATAAGCAGGGTGCTGCCCGCCGGAGCGGAATACATACCGACAATCTTATTCGACGTCGAGGTTCCGTTGGTCACCATATAGCTCTGTTCGGCGCCGAATGCGCGGGCAATATACTCTTCCGCCTCCAGATGCGGACCGCTATGATCGAGCAGCGATCCCAGCTCTGTCACGGAAATAGAGACGTCGGCCTTTAGGGTATTCCCGCCAAAGAAATCATAAAACAGACAGCCCACCGGACTTTTTTGATATGCCGAGCCGCCCATATGCCCGGGGGTACAGAAAGTATATTTCCCCTCCTGCACATAGTTGAACAAGGCTTTGGTAAACGGCGGGGTTATGTTGTCGAGGTATTCGCGGGTGTATTGACCGATGCGGGTAGCGATCTCTTCCGCCAGCCCCAGCGCGTATTCAAAGAACCATAGCGTCATGCGCAGGTCCTGGCTGCTGACGTCCATCGTCGAATGGGCGTTGATAAATGCGTACAGCGGTAGATATTCATTTAAGCAATTAATATCGCTGCACAGATCAACGCTGTATTCATCCCAGTCAAAAATAACCCCGCAGATCCGCGGATTATGCTCGATAAATTGCAAAAGATCGGCGCTATTTTGCGGCCAGATGGTCTGGAAACCTTGCCGTTGCAGGGCGGCTTCCAGTTCTTTGATCGGTTCGTCTTTATAATAGACGCCGTGGGGACCCATGATCGCAATGATATTCACGCTTTCCTCCTGAATTTACCTAAGGAAAGCATCATATCACCCCGCCAGCGCTAAGCACTGGCGGATTTATCTCTATTACAGCGCTTTCCACGCATCGCCCCAGGCAATGCCTGCGCCGGGCTCATAGTAGGTCGGCGCCACGTTGCACCACGCCCCTTCAGGTAGCGGTTTACACTGATACAGCGCGCCGTGGTTATTAACGATATCGCCCGCTTTCCAGGTCTGGGTACTGCTCCAGGAAGGATAGCTGATGGTGTCGCTGTCTTTGCCATCGTTCGTTTCATCCGCAGCAGCAGCTTTAGCCTTCACGTTCAGGGTGTACGTTGCCGTGCTGGATAAGGTCCCGTCGCTTACCGTCAGGCTCACTACATATTGCGCATCGCGATCTTTTTCCGGAGCGGTAAAGGTGATAACGGCTTTATCCTGTCCGCTGATAGTCTGGCCGTCCTGCGACATCCAGGTATAGGTGAGCTTATCGCCATTCGCATCGGTAGAGCCCTCCGCGCTCAGGGAAACCCTGGCGCCCGCTTCGATAGCGCCAATCGGACCGGCGATACGCGCAACCGGCGCCACGTTAGTTTCCTGCGCAGGCGTGGTATCGTCAGGCGTCGCCGGGGTGGTATCCTCGGCCTGGCCGGTGTCGTCGATGATATTGACGTTGAAGTGGCTCTGGACGCACTTCGCATAGTCACCTTGTTTAAAGGCGCTATACGGCGTCTGGTAGCCCACCAGCTGGCAGGCGTTAGTCTTGCCGTCAGCGGTGTCCGGGCTCCATCCCCAATCCTCTTCCCAGTAAATCGGTAACGCGCCCGCGCCGCCTTCATCGAACTGCTTCATATTCTTACAGCCGAGAACTTCATCATCAGCAATCGGCACTTTCAGGTAGTTTGCGAACTCTTTGTAGTAGGCAATACGGTTCAGAGACTGCGCGTTCTCTTCCGCCCCGCCGCACTCGACGCCGCCGTTGATAATTTGAATGGTGACCCCAAAGCCTTCAACCAGGCCATTCGCTTTATCATGATCGTTTGGTACCCAGGTTCCGTCGATGACGTGCAGCATAGAGGGCTTCGGCGGCTGCGGGTAAACGAAGAAGAACACCGCGCTCGCCAGGTTCATCCAGGTATCCGCCACCCGCTCCGGTTTATCCAGCAGAGGACGAACGTCGCCATCGTACATGGCATCGGAGAACGGGCCGTAGTTGTAGTTATAGGAGAGCTGTTTTGCGCCGCGGCCAAAGTAGCTCAGGTAGTCGCCGTCTTTATCTTTACCGCAGGGCCAGGTCTGCCCCTGCCAGATATCCGGGTTACACTCCCCGTTGTAGCCGCCTTTCTGACCTTCAACCCAGCCCACTTCACGGAGATAAACCAGCGCCTGGCGCCACTCGGGAATATCGCGCCAGCTTTCGTGGCCGCCGGTTTCCTGAGCAAAGTGGGCAAACATGGTTGCCAGAGATTTACGGCATATGGCATCGCTATCGCGTCCGTCGGTATAGGTCCCGCAAACCGCAGGGAATTTACCAATAGCTTTCAGAAAGTTAGAGTAGGTATATTCTGCCGCGCGCATCGGGAACAGATATTCCCAATCCTTTTCGGACAGAATGCTTTCCACGCGCTTCACGTTTGCCGGGTTAGTCGCCAGACCCGGCTCGATTTTTTCAACTTCGCTGTTCGGCAGCGTTTGAATCGATGATTTTACCGATGTCATGAGCGGAAAGTCGGTTAAGGCTTTTTCTTTCGCGGCCAGGTCACTCGCCTTGATGGTTGTCGCTTCCGTTGCGCCAAGCAACGGTGTGGCCTGTGCGGCCCCCAGGCTTAACATGATCCCTGCGGCCACGGCGCTTAATGCGACGGTTTTGTGCAATGCCATAGTATTTCTCCTTTATCCTTGTTAACGGCCTGCCGGGTCGCAATCCCTGGCAGTTGCTGCAGTTTCAGGAGAGATCGGCATCATCGGCTAATCACAATTGCTCTTATTCATCTCATCTCGTCTCAGTAAACAACACGTAAAAAACCACCTGCATAGCAGGTGGCATTGATTTCGCCCCATAGTGGCGCACTAAGTCCAGACTCAGAGAGCCTTCCCTTCACACTTCTTTCAGTGGGAGCTGGCTCTCTTCAACTTCATGTTTTCCTGATACTTCACGTACTTTCTTATCATTTCTTCGTTTATACCTACGGTGTCGACACAATAACCTCTTGCCCAAAAATGATTCCCCCACAGCTTGTTCTTACGCAAGTAGGGAAATTTACTGAACAATCGAAGGGCTGTTTTACCCTTTAAGTGGCCTATTACATGGGAAATCGAAAGCCGTGGAGGCACTTTTACCAGCAAATGGACATGGTCTATCTGGACATTCAGCTCCACTACTTCTATCCCGAGCTGCTCACTTGAGATCCTTATCTGCTTATAGACCTCTTTACCAACATTGTTCCTAAGAATGCGAAATCGGTACTTGGGTGTCCATACGATATGATATTGACAACACCAGAGCACATGAGATGCTTTCTGGAATCTACTCATGGTTAAATCCTTATCAGTTATGGGGATAACAGATTCGGATTTTCCCATGAGTAGCATTACTGGCAGAGCCAACTTATTGCTGACCACCTCCATAGGAGGTGGTGTTCATGCAGGGATAAAAAAAGGGCCGGAAAATCCGGCCCTTAGGGATAAAAAATGAGTCAGATAATCAGGCGTAGCCGTAGCTCATCAGACGCTGATAGCGACGGTTCAGCAGATCTTCTTCGCTCAGAACATCGAGGTCAGCCAGATCGGCCAGCAGCTGCGCTTTCAGAGAGGCAGCCATGACTTCCGGATTACGATGCGCGCCGCCCAGCGGCTCAGGAATGATGGAGTCAATCAGCTTCAGTTCTTTCAGACGCGGGGCAACAATCCCCATCGCTTCGGCGGCCAGCGGCGCTTTATCGGCGCTTTTCCACAAAATGGAGGCACAGCCTTCCGGGGAGATAACGGAATAGGTGCTGTACTGCAGCATATTCACTTTATCGCCTACGCCGATTGCCAGCGCGCCGCCGGAACCACCTTCACCGATAACGGTGCAGATAACCGGGACGCTCAGACGCGACATTTCACGCAGGTTGCGGGCAATCGCTTCAGACTGGCCGCGCTCTTCCGCACCGACGCCCGGGTAGGCGCCCGGGGTGTCGATGAAGGTGATGATCGGCATTTTAAAGCGTTCGGCCATTTCCATCAGGCGCAGTGCCTTACGATAGCCTTCCGGCGCCGGCATACCGAAGTTGCGGCGAATTTTCTCTTTGGTTTCGCGCCCTTTCTGGTGGCCGATAATCATTACCGGACGCCCGTCCAGACGCGCAATCCCGCCGACGATAGCTTTATCGTCAGCATAGGCACGGTCACCGGCCAGTTCGTCGAATTCGTCGAAAGCCAGGCGGACATAATCCAGGGTGTACGGGCGACGTGGATGGCGCGCCAGTTGCGCAACCTGCCATGCACCAAGATCGGCGAAGATCTTGCGCGTCAGCTCTACGCTCTTTTCACGCAGGCGATGCACTTCTTCATCGATATTAATATCCAGTTTCTCATCCTGGCGGCTAACCGCAGTCAGAGAATCGATTTTCGCTTCCAGCTCTGCAATCGGCTGTTCAAAATCAAGGAAATTCAGACTCATAGTATTCCTGTATTAGTCAAACTCCAGTTCCACCTGCTCCGAGCCGATAAGGCCACGCAGATCGTTAAGTAAACGATCGCTCGGAGAGACGCGCCATGTTGCGCCAAAACGCAACCGCGCGCGTGCATCCGCCCTCTGATAATAGAGGTGTACTGGAATAGTTCCCGAACGGTGGGGTTCCAGAGACTGACGGAGTCGGTTTAAAAGCTGGTCATCAATTTGCCTGTCCGTCAGCGAGATAGCAAGCCCGCGAGCATATTTTTCCCGGGCTTCGTCAATGTCCATGACTTCACGAGCGGTCATTTTAAGCCCCCCGCTGAAGTCATCAAAGCTGACCTGTCCGCTGACGATAAGTATGCGGTCTTTTTCCAGCAGCTGCTGGTATTTATCCAGGGCGTCGGTGAACAACATCACCTCCAGACGCCCGGAACGGTCATCCAGCGTGCAGATGCCGATACGATTGCCGCGCTTGGTGACCATGACCCGCGCGGCAATAACGAGCCCGGCCGCCGTGGTCACTTTACCACGATCGGTCGGATGCATGTCTTTGAGTCGTACGCCGCCTACGTAGCGCTCGATCTCTTTCAAGTACTGGTTAATCGGATGCCCGGTCAGATACAGCCCCAGGGTCTCCCTTTCGCCATCCAGCACGACCTGTTCCGGCCACGGCTGGCAGCTGGCGTAGGACTGTTCAATTTGCTCAGGCTCTTCCGCCAGTACGCCGAACATGTCCGCCTGACCGATAGCTTCGGCTTTGGCGTGCTGATCGGCGGCTTTTAGCGCATCGCCCAGTGAATTCATTAACGCCGCGCGATGCGGCCCGAGGCGGTCGAAGGCCCCGGACATAATCAGTTTTTCCAGCACCCGGCGGTTGAGCTTTTTAATATCCGTACGCGCGCAGAGATCGAACAGTTCGCGGAAATAGCCGCCCTGATTACGGGCTTCAATGATCGCTTCTATCGGACCTTCGCCGACGCCTTTGATGGCGCCGATACCATAAACGATTTCGCCATCGTCGTTAACGTGAAAATGGTACAGGCCGGAGTTAATATCCGGCGGCAGGATTTTCAGCCCCATCCGCCAGCACTCATCCACCAGGCCGACAACCTTCTCGGTGTTATCCATATCCGCGGTCATTACCGCCGCCATAAATTCAGCCGGATAGTGCGCCTTCAGCCACAGCGTCTGATAGGACACTAAAGCATAAGCGGCAGAGTGCGATTTGTTAAATCCATAACCGGCGAACTTCTCTACCAGGTCAAAGATTTTAATCGCCAGTTCGCCGTCAACGCCGCGCTTTCTCGCCCCTTCTTCAAAGGTGCCGCGCTGCTTGGCCATCTCTTCCGGCTTTTTCTTACCCATCGCACGACGCAGCATATCCGCGCCGCCGAGGGTATAGCCGGAAAGCTCCTGGGCAATCTGCATGACCTGTTCCTGGTACAGGATAATGCCATAGGTTGGCTCCAGTACCGGTTTCAGACATTCGTGCTGCCACTGTACGTCCGGATACGATATCTCTTCGCGACCGTGCTTACGGTCGATAAAGTTATCCACCATTCCCGACTGCAGCGGCCCCGGTCGGAACAGGGCCACCAGAGCGATCATATCTTCAAAGCAGTCAGGCTGCAGACGCTTGATCAGATCCTTCATACCGCGCGATTCAAGCTGGAAGACGGCGGTGGTTTCCGAACGCTGCAGCATGTCGAAGCTTTTTTTATCGTCCAGCGGGATAGCGGCAATATCCAGCGGCCCCTCGCCGTTCTTCTCGCGGCGGGCGTTGATCATCTCCAGCGCCCAGTTAATGATGGTGAGCGTACGCAGACCGAGGAAGTCGAACTTCACCAGCCCGGCATATTCAACGTCGTTCTTATCAAACTGGGTAACCGGATGCTGGCCCGCTTCATCGCAGTACAGCGGGGCAAAATCGGTTATTTTGGTGGGCGCAATCACCACCCCGCCCGCATGTTTACCGGCGTTACGGGTGACCCCTTCGAGCTTACGCGCCATGTCGATCAGCGCTTTAACCTCTTCGTCCGCCTCGTAAATCTCCGGCAGCTGCGGCTCGGCTTCAAACGCTTTCGCCAGCGTCATACCCGGATCGGGCGGTACCAGCTTGGAAATGCGGTCCACAAAGCCGTACGGGTGGCCCAGCACGCGGCCAACGTCGCGGATAACCGCTTTCGCCGCCATGGTGCCGAAGGTAATAATCTGCGAGACCGCATCACGACCGTACATGTCCGCGACGTGTTCAATCACCTGGTCGCGCTTCTCCATACAAAAGTCAACGTCGAAGTCGGGCATGGAGACACGTTCCGGGTTAAGGAAACGTTCGAACAGCAGGTCGAACTCCAGCGGATCGAGGTCGGTAATTTTCAGCGCATAGGCCACCAGCGATCCGGCGCCGGAACCACGTCCCGGCCCTACAGGCACGCCGTTATCCTTCGACCACTGGATAAACTCCATAACGATCAGGAAGTAGCCCGGGAACCCCATCTGGTTAATCACCTGCAGCTCAATATCCAGGCGTTCGTCATATTCAGGACGGCGTTTAGCCCGCTCATCCGGATCGGGGAACAGGAATTCCAGACGCTCTTCCAGACCCTCTTTGGATTTCTTAACCAGATAATCTTCGGTGGTCATATCCCCCGTCGGGAACTGCGGCAGGAAGTACTCGCCAAGGCGCACGGTCACGTTACAGCGTTTGGCGATCTCCACGGTGTTTTGCAGCGCTTCGGGAATATCGGAAAAGAGCTCGCACATCTCCTCTTCGCTGCGCATATACTGCTGCGGCGAGTAGTTGCGCGGACGCTTGGGATCGTCGAGGGTAAAGCCGTCGTGGATAGCCACGCGGATTTCATGGGCGTCGAAGTCGCCCGGCTCAAGGAAGCGAACATCGTTGGTCGCCACCACCGGTAGGCCGCGGGTTTCCGCCAGTTCTACCGCCGCATGCAGGTAGGGCTCTTCATCCTGACGGCCGGTGCGAATGAGCTCAAGGAAGTAGCAATCAGGGAAATGTTGTTCATAAAAATCAACGCACTGATCCACCAGCGCCATGTTTCCGCGCAGCAGGCTACGGCCCACGTCGCCCATGCGCCCGCCGGAGAGCAAAATCAGCCCTTCTTTTAATTCGATCAGCCAGTCGCGATCGATAATCGGGCCCGCCGCGCCGTAGCCGCGCTGATAGGCTTTGGAGATCAGCAGCGTCAGATTCTGATAGCCAACGTTGTTCGTCGCCAGTACCGTCAGCTGGCTCAGTTCATCGCCAAGCAGCTCGCTCTGGACGTGAAAATCTGCCCCTACAATGGGTTTAATTCCAGCGCCGTGCCCCGCTCCGTAGAACTTCACCAGCCCGCAGAGGTTGGTAAAATCAGTGATCGCCAGCGCAGGCATGCCGAGCGCGGCCGCCTTTTTTACCAACGGTCCGGTTTTCGCCAGGCCATCGATCATGGAATAGTCGCTGTGCACCCGCAGGTGTACGAAACGTGGTTCAGCCATCTTCAGATTCCGCGTTACTTGATTGCTTGCGTGTCGGTTCAGGACGCCAGGCCCAGCGCGCGTTTCACCGGGCCAAAGCTGCGCCGGTATTGCTCGATTACGCCATGTTCCAGCAGCTTTTGCAGATGAAAAGCGGTGGGATAACCTTTATGTTGCGCAAAGCCGTACTGCGGGAACTCCCGGTCCAGTACGGCCATTTCAGCATCGCGCGTCACTTTAGCCAGAATAGACGCGGCGCTGATTTCCGCCACTCGGCTGTCGCCTTTGACGACCGCCAGTGACGGCATCGGCAGCGGCGGACAGCGGTTACCATCAATAAGAACAAACTCAGGGGAAACTCGCAAACCGGCAACGGCGCGCTGCATGGCCAGCATGGTCGCGTGCAAAATATTCAGCTCATCGATTTCATGCGGCTCAGCGCGACCGAGGCTCCAGCACAGCGCTTTTTCTTTGATCTCGTCAAATAGCGCAAGGCGGCGTTTTTCGCTTAGCTTTTTTGAGTCGTTAAGACCGACGATCGGCTTTGCCGGATCGAGAATAACCGCGGCGGTCACCACCGCGCCAACCAGCGGGCCGCGTCCGACTTCATCGACTCCCGCAACCAGATGGGTATGCGGATATACGAATTCCATCATTTTGCTAACTCCAGTACGGCATCCGCCGCCTGCTCATCAGCGTTGCAGCGGATCTGCTGATGCAGCGCGCGGAAGGTTTCATGCATATCGTGGCTGGTTTTTCCGTCGGCCAGCAGCGGCTTCAGCGCCTCGGCCAGCGCCTGCGGCTGGCATTCATCCTGCAGCAGTTCTTTAACCAGTTCGCGCCCGGCCAGTAAATTCGGCAACGACACATAGTCGGTCTTCACCAGCCGTTTCGCCAGCCAGAAGGTAAACGGCTTCATCCGATAGCCGACAACCATCGGACACTTAGCCAGCATACACTCCAGCGCAGCCGTGCCGGAGGCCAGCAGCGCGGCATCGCTGGCGATCATCGCATCGCGCGCCCGGCCGTCGAGCAGGTGGACGGCAAGATCAGGCGCCGTTTCCGCTTTGATGCGCTCGAACTGTTCCCGCCGCTTCGCGTTGACCAGCGGGACAACCACTTCCAGGTCGGGATAATGGTCTCGCAGGAGCTGCGCCGTTTTCAGAAAATCAGCGCTGAGCATCTCAACTTCCGCCCCGCGGCTTCCCGGCAGCAGCGCCAGGCAATGCACGTTACGATCGATCCCCAGACGGTCGCGCGCCGCGCCTTTATCCGGGTCCAGCGGCATCGCATCCGCCATCGTGTGGCCGATAAACCGGCAGGGAACGTTGAATTTGTCATAAAACGCTTTTTCGAAAGGCAGAAATGCCAATACCAGATCGGTGGATCTGCCAATTTTGAAAACGCGTTTTTGCCGCCATGCCCACACCGAGGGGCTGACGTAATGGATGGTTTTGATACCCTGCTTCTTCAGATTACCTTCGAGGGTGATATTGAAGTCAGGCGCATCAATGCCGACGAATACGTCTGGCTTAAGCTCGGTCAATCGACGGGTGAGATCGGCGCGAATATGCAGCAGACGGCGCAGGCGACCCAGCACTTCCACAATGCCCATCACTGCCAGCTCTTCCATCTCATACCAGGCTTCGCAGCCTTCCGCCTGCATCAACGGCCCGGCAACGCCGACAAAGCGGGCATCAGGTATGCGGGCTTTGAGCGCGCGGATAAGACCGGCACCAAGAATATCGCCGGAGGTTTCTCCGGCGACCAGGGCAATCGTCAGGGGACGCAATTCAGCCATTAACGAATCAGGCCGCGCGTGGAGCGGGCAAAAAAGTCGGTAAAGGTCTGCACTTCGGGATACTGCGCCGCCAGCTCGGCAATTTCAGCTTTCGCTTCGTCCAGCGTTTTACCGCTGCGATACAGCAGCTTATACGCGTTACGAATCGCAGTGATCGCCTCACGGCTGAAGCCGCGGCGTTTCAGCCCTTCGATGTTGACGCCAAACGGCGTCGCGTGGTTGCCCTGCGCAATCACGAACGGCGGAACGTCCTGCGCTACGCCGGAGCAGCCGCCCACCATCACGTGTGCGCCAATAATGCAGAACTGATGCACGGCGGTCATGCCGCCGATGATAACAAAATCATCCAGCGAAACGTGGCCCGCAAGGGTCGCGTTATTGGCCAGAATACAGCGGTCGCCCAGCGTACAATCGTGCGCCACGTGGGCGTTGATCATCAGCAGGTTATCGCTGCCCACCTTCGTTAATCCACCGCCCTGTACTGTGCCACGATGAATGGTGACGCTTTCGCGGATGCGGTTGCGATCGCCAATTTCCACACGGGTCGGTTCGCCAGCATATTTCAGGTCCTGGTTAACTTCGCCGATGGAAGCGAACTGATAGATCTCGTTATCGCGGCCAATTTTGGTATGGCCGTTGATGACAACATGAGATTTCAGTACGGTACCTTCGCCGATTTCGACGTTAGCACCAACAATACAAAACGGGCCAACGTGGACGTTAGCGCCAATAACGGCGCCTTCTTCTACAATGGCGGAAGGATGAATAAAGGCGGTTTTATCAATCACGTATCAGGCCTCCCGGCTACGGGCACACATCATCGTTGCTTCGCAAACCACTTTTCCGTCAACGGTTGCAACGCCTTTAAAGCGAGTCAGACCGCGGCGGGTTTTTTCAAAAGTGACTTCCATAATCATCTGATCGCCAGGCACGACCGGACGTTTGAAACGCGCTTCGTCAATCCCGGCAAAATAATACAGCTCGCCCGGTTCCAGTTTTCCAACGCTTTTGAATGCCAGAATGCCGGTGGCCTGGGCCATAGCTTCGAGAATCAATACGCCCGGTAAAATCGGCTTACCAGGGAAATGTCCCTGGAAAAACGGCTCATTTACAGAAACATTTTTAACTGCGCGTAGAAAACGACCTTCTTCAAAATCCAGCACGCGATCGACCAGCAGGAACGGGTATCGGTGAGGCAGAAGTTCCAGAATCTCTTCAATGTGCAGAGTATGAGTGTCAGTAGTCAAAATACTCTTCCTGTCTAAATATCCTAAAAGGCAATAATAACACGGCCTGCGGCAATCTCATGAATGCAACAGGCCGAAAATTTAATGTGGCTGGACACAGCACTAATCTTGTTGATTAACCTTGCGCTCAATGGCTTTGAGGCGCTTGCTCATATCATCAATATTCAGTACCAGCGCAGCGGTCTTACGCCAGACCTTATTCGGCTGCAGCGGGATACCTGAAGAGTAAACCCCTGGCTCGGTGATAGGACGCATAACCATTCCCATCCCCGTGACGGTGACTTTATCGCAGATTTCCATATGGCCGTTGATCACGCTGGCTCCGCCAATCATGCAGTAGCGGCCGATCTTCAGGCTGCCCGCCATGATCACGCCGCCAGCAACCGCGGTGTTGTCGCCAATCACCACGTTGTGCGCAATTTGACACTGGTTATCAATAATCACGCCGTTACCGATGACGGTGTCGTCCAGCGCACCACGGTCGATGGTCGTACAGGCGCCAATCTCCACGCGATCGCCAATAATTACGCGACCCAGCTGTGGGATCTTAACCCAGTTGCCGCGATCGTTCGCGTAGCCGAAGCCATCTGCGCCAATCACCGTGCTGGACTGGATCAAGCAATTCTCGCCGATCTCAATGTCGTGGTAAACGGTGACGTTGGCCCATAAACGCGAGCCGGCACCTATTTTCGTATTTTTCCCAACAAAGCAGCCCGCGCCGATAACCACGTTATCACCGAGGATGACGCCCGATTCAATCACGGCGTTTGGGCCAATCGCCACGTGGGTACCCAGCTTCGCCGTCGCATCGATGACCGCGCTGGGCGCGATATCCTGCGCCGGCTGCGGCGTGGTATCAAGAATTTGAGCCATGCGCGCGTAGGTCAGGTAGGGATTACGCACTACCAGCGCGGCGCTATGAGCAAAAGGTAAATCATCCTGCGTCATCACGACGGCAGATGCCTGGCAAGCGGCCAGGTGTTCACGGTACTTAGGATTTACCATGAAAGTAATATCGCCCGCTTGTGCGGACTGCATGGACGCAACGCCGGTGATGACGATATCGCCATCACCGTGTAATTCTGCATCCAACTGCTGGGCTAAATCAGCCAGTCGAATTGAAGGCATTACTTATTTAACCTGTTTCAGCACATCAGCGGTGATGTCTTTTACATCGCTGCTGTTGTATGCAACGGCATTAGAGTCAACAACCAGATCGATGCTCTGATCTTTAGCCACGCTCTGCACGGCGCTCTGAATACGAGTCACCAGCTTGCCGCGCTCTTCGTTAGAACGACGTGCACGATCCTGTTCGAAAGACTGCGCTTTCTGGGAGAAAGTCTGGCGCTGAGCCATCACGTCTTTTTCCAGTTTGGTACGGTCAGAGCCCGCTTTCATGGACTGCAGACGCTGCATTTTAGACTGCAGGTCGCCTTCCATACGCTGCAGCTCGCTCGCGCGGCCTTTAAACTCGTTTTCCAGCGTGTTAGAAACGCCTGTTTTCTGGGCAACCTGTTGGAAGAGGCTGTTCATGTTAACCATTGCAATTTTATCTGCCGCCTGAGCGGAAGTTACCATTGCTAAACCCAGACCTGCAGCTAATAACCACTTTTTCACAATTAACTCCTTACCATCCCATGAGTACCCAGGGGTACCGTTATTTGCGTGGCCAGGCGATAACCTCAGTTATCGCCAATAGTCAGCGCTATACTGCAACTGCACTTACATTCCATTGTAGCCAATACCATTACCAGGTTTTACCGATGTTAAACTGGAACTGTTCGGCTTTGTCTCCATCGTACTTTTTAAACGGCTGAGCGTAGGAGAATACCAACGGACCTAACGGCGACATCCACTGTACTGCGATACCCGCAGACATACGGATATTGCTTGGATCGCTGTAGTCCGGGTAACCACCATATGCGGCTGAATCCCAGTGAGTATCCCACACGGTACCCATATCCCAGAAGACGGAAGTACGGACCGAGTTCGCATATTTATCGCTAATAAACGGCGTCGGGGTGATCAGCTCAAGGCTGGCAACCGCCATGGCGTTACCGCCCACCGCATCATCAGACTTACACGGTGCGGACTCGCTGCTCTTACATTCGTTATCGTAGCTGCTGTCGTCGTCATGACGGCTGCTGGCCGGGAAATAAACCGCTTTCGGACCGATAGTATTGGACTGGAAGCCACGCACGGTGCTTGAACCACCGGCATAGAAGTTCTCATAGAACGGCATCTCTTTACCGCCCAGACCATCGCCATAACCAAAGCGGGTACGACCCAACATCACCCATTTATGATCGTCATCGATCGGTACATAGGTCGCGGTATCGAGCGTCGCTTTGTAGTATTCGTTATCCGATCCCGGAATCGTCACTTTACCGTTCAGGTTGACGCGTGAGCCTTCGGTCGGGAAGAAGCCACGGTCGAGCTTGTTATACGTCCAGCCGTAGTTGAAGGTGAAGTCGTCAGCGCTGAACGAGTTTCTGTCGTTAGTGTTGTCCGGATACTGCCCCATCGAATTCAGATAACGCCACATGGATACCTGAGGCTGCATGTTGGATAGCTTGTTATGCACATAGCCCAGGCCCGCGCGCAGCGTATTGTATTCGTTAACCGGGAAGCCCAGCGTGATGTCTGTACCATAGCTTTTGTTGGTATAGTCAGACAGGTCCGCATCGTTAGCGTCGAAGTCGTTATAGAAAACACGACCGCCGAGGCTGACGCCATCCACGGTAAAGTACGGGTTCGTCACCGACAGTTCAGTATAGGTCTGATAGTCGTTTTTGGTGCCGTTAATCCCAACGGAATAGCCGGTACCGAGCCAGTTATCCTGCTGAACGCCGGCCTGGAAGCTGACGCCGCTTTCCGTACCGTAACCAACGCCGAAGTTAAAGCTACCGGTGTTACGCTCTTTAACCTTATAGACCACGTCAACCTGATCCGGGCTGCCCGGAACGCGCTGCGTATCGGTATCAACCGTTTCAAAGTAGCCTAAACGGTTCAGACGATCTTTACCCTGATCGACCAGGTCGCTGCCCAGCCAGGCGCCTTCCATCTGACGCATTTCTCGACGCAGAACGGCATCTTTCGAGGTGTCGTTGCCTTCGAAGCGAATTTTACGCACGTAGTAGCGGTTACCCGCATCGACGTTCACGTGCAGCTTCACGGTCTTATCGCTATCGCTGATTTCCGGCTGGGACTGAACGCGCGGATAGGCATAGCCGTAGCGACCAAGGAGTTTCTTAATGTCATTCTCCATTTTGGTCACTTTGGTGCCGTTATACAGCTCGCCCGGCTCCACTTTGGTCAGCGCTTCGATTTCTGCCGAATGCCCCGCCAGATCACCCGTCACCTGCACCCCAGAAAGCTTGTACTGATCGCCTTCGGTAATGTTGATGGTGATGTAGATACCTTTTTTGTCCGGCGTCAGGCTAACCTGCGTGGAGTCAATGTTGAAACGAGCATAGCCGCGATCCAGATAGTAGCTGCGCAGCGTTTCAAGATCTCCCGCCAGCTTCTGTTTCTGATATTTACGATCGCCCACCACGTTCCACCACGGCACTTCATCGCGCAGCTGGAAGGTAGAAATGAGTTCATCGGTGCTGAATGCGTGGTTGCCGACGATATTGATCTGCTGGATTTTCGCCGAGACGCCTTCCTGGAATACCAGCTTCAGGTCGACACGGTTACGCGGCAGCGGCGTCACGACAGCTTTAACGCTGGCGCTGTACTTACCGACGCTGTAGTAGAAATCCTCCAGCCCCTTTTCGATATCAGCCAGCGTGGTGCGATCGAGGGATTCCCCTACGCGCACGCCGGATGCCTCAAGGTTTTGCTTGAGCATGTCATCTTTCACCGACTTGTTACCGGAGAAAGTGATGCTGGCAATCGTTGGACGCTCTTTCACCTGCACCAGCAGGGTATCACCATCGCGCAGTACGCGGACGTCCTCAAAGTTGCCGGTGGCAAACAGAGCACGGATGGTGTTACTGATATCATCATCGGTTACGGTATCGCCAGGACGCACTGGCATACTGAGGAGGGCCGCACCAACAGCGACTCGCTGAAGGCCTTCGAAATGAATGTCCTTCACCACGAACCCGTCAGCACCGTATACGGTTGCGCTGCTAAACAGCAGCGACGCTATGAGCAACTTTTTCATCGCCATCGTTATTATGCGTTCTTCCTAACAAACTCTCTTACAACCGAGAGAAATCATTGAAAAGTGCAAGCCCCATTAACAGCACCAGCAATATTGAGCCAATGCGATAACTAAAGTCTTGAACTCGCTCGGATACCGGCCCGCCTTTCAGCTTTTCAATCGCCAAAAACAGCAGATGTCCCCCGTCGAGAACGGGAAGCGGGAACAGGTTGATTATGCCGAGGTTCACGCTGATCAGCGCAAGGAACATCAGATAGTAAATCAACCCAAATTCCGCTGACATCCCAGCCCCCTGGGCGATAGAAATCGGCCCGCTGAGGTTGTTCAGTTTGACATCACCGGTTATCAATTTGCCCAGCATTCGGACCGTTAACGACATCAGCTGCCAGGTTTTATCCGTGGCTTCAGCGATGGCGGCAAATGGCCCGTACTGACGCACTGTCTTATATTCATCAGGCAGCGGGATGACCTTAGGTACGACCCCTGCAAACCCCTCCGCTTTGCCTTTGGTAGACTTCGTATCCGGTGTCAAGGTCACCGACAGGGGGCTACCCTGCCGCTCGATGTCCAGAACTAATGCCCTACCCGGATTATCACGCACCAGATTAACAAACGTCATCCACTGCGTTAACGGTTGACCATCGACTTTAACGATCCTGTCGCCCGCTTGCAAACCCGCCTTCTGCGCCGCCGAGTCAGATTGTACTTCAGCCAGGACGGTATCAATCTGCGCGCTGCGAGGCTGAATGCCCAACGAGGCAACCGGATCTTGTTTATCCGGCTCAAACGCCCAGTGCTGCAGATCGAGGATTTTATCCTGACGTTGATTGGTCCCGAAAGGGGCGACCGTAACTATTGTTTGCCGATCGCCTATCTTCGCCACCAGCGCCATACGTACTGCATCCCAATCAGGCGTTTCGATGCCATCTATCGCTTTAAGTTCCGTTCCTTTTGCAATTTGTGCTTGCGCGGCGATCGAGTTGGGCGTTATGTCGCCAACGACCGGACGCACGCCTGGCACGCCGATAATAAACACCAGCCAGTAGGCAAAAATGGCAAAAAGGAAGTTCGCGATTGGCCCCGCGGCAATAACGGCGGCGCGCTGGCCGACGGTTTTGTTGTTAAACGCGGAGTGACGCATCTCTGGGGCCACGGGCTCAACGCGTTCGTCAAGCATTTTGACATAACCGCCCAGCGGAATAAGGGCGATAATAAATTCCGTTCCTTGCTTGTCAAAACGGCGCCACAGCGCTTTGCCAAAGCCGATTGAGAAACGCTCAACGCGGATACCGCAGCGGCGAGCAACCCAGAAATGGCCAAACTCATGGACGGTGATCAACACGCCCAGCGCAATAATAAAAGCAGCCAAATTCCAGAGAACGCTCAGCATAAAACCTTCCGTCAAATCGTCCTGAAAACCAACAAGAGTAGGCAAGCAAACACGGGCACCGCGGCCGTCAGGCTATCGATACGATCGAGGATACCGCCGTGTCCGGGAATCAGATTTCCGCTATCTTTAATGCCAGCTTCGCGTTTAAACATGCTTTCGGTCAGGTCGCCGAGTACCGAAGCCAGGGCCGCGACAATAGAACACACCAGCAGCACCATCGGCGTGACATTCAGATGGGCCCACCAGCCGTAAGCCCAGGAGATAACTGCTGCCGTTAACAGACCGCCGAAAAAACCCTGCCAGGTTTTACCCGGAGAAACCTTTGGCGCCAGCTTATGCTTACCGAACATTTTTCCGAACATGTAAGCGCCGGAATCCGCGCCCCAGACCAGAATCATCACGTACAGCAACCACAGCGCACCGCTATAATGGTCATCGGTGTAATGCCAGGCCCGAAGCGCCAGCATGCCCCAAAAAAACGGCACGATGGTCAGGACGCCAAAAATCAGACGGAGCGTTTTTGAATTGCGCCAGAAAGCCGCTGAAGCGGGGTAAGTCAGCACTAAAAGCAGCGCGACGACCCACCAGCCTAATGATGCCCATAGCGCGCCCTCAACCAGCGGTTGATGAACGTCATAATGGTATTCCGGCATCAGGAATAGCATCAGCGCCAGCAGCAGACCGCAAAGCACTGACAGCCAGACTCTCTGGGTAGTTGAAGTGAAACCGCTAAATTGCCCCCACTCCCACGCGGCGAGCATACAGACGACTAGCGTAACGATGGCAAAACCCGCGGGCGGCAGTAAAAAAAGCGCCGCAATAACAACGGGTATTAAGACGAAAGCAGAAATCAGGCGATACTTCAGCAAAAGTGACCCCCATCAGGCATTGTTGCCGCCCGGCTCAGTGCCGCCGAAGCGACGCTCTCGATTAACAAAGGCATGGAGTGCACCTTCAAAGTCCTGTTCAGCGAAATCGGGCCAAAGAACATCCGTAAAGTAAAGTTCGGCATAGGCAATTTGCCAAATCAAAAAATTACTAATGCGATGCTCTCCCCCGGTCCTAATAACTAAATCTACGGGAGCCAGTTCATGCATGCAGACCTGCTGGCTCAGCATCTCTTCTGTGATTTGCTCGGGCTGAAGCACCCCGTCTTGCACCTGTTTGGCCAGATGACGAACGCCCTGGATGATATCCCAGCGACCGCCGTAGTTCGCCGCAATATTCAGGGTCAAACCGGTGTTGTTCTCAGTCAGCGCCTCCGCTTTGCGAATACGCTCCTGGAGACGCGCATTGAAGCGCGTGGTCTCGCCGATAATACGCAGACGCACATTATGCCGGTGCAGACTTTTCACTTCGCTATCCAGCGCCCAGACAAACAGCTCCATCAGCGCGCTGACTTCCTGCGCCGGGCGATTCCAGTTTTCACTGCTGAACGCGTATAACGTCAACGCTTCAATACCATTATTCGCCGCGAAAGAGACGGCGCGACGAACAGATTTAGCGCCGGCTTTATGGCCAAAGGCGCGGATCTTTCCTTGCCGTTTTGCCCAACGCCCGTTGCCATCCATAATAATGGCCACATGACGACAGCCATGCGCAGGCAACATTTCGCTGACAGTTTGATTAGCAGACAACATAACGCGTTTTAAGTCCATAATAAGGATTAGCTAAGCTACTAAACACGGGCCACCGGTCAGCGCTGGATACGCATTTTTATCCGGTGCCGGAGCTACGGCCAATCGCAGAGAACAACCAAAAGCTTTACGCAAAAAAGCCGTGTCTTGCCACGGCCACCGTAATCTTTCACACCAAAATGCAACGATCGGATGGCGCAGACTATATCACTGAAGCACAGCGCCCACAAATATCACAACGCGTATCAGAATTTGCGCCACGCCGTCAGGAGCTGGCCTGCGCTTACCCGGGCCATCGCATCAATAGCCAGCACTTCATCAATACTTTGCGGCTCATTTAACGCCTGTTGATCCAGCACCGCCTGATTTATCGCCGCAATATCGGTAAAGCGAATATCCCCGTTCAGAAACGCCGCGACCGAAACTTCATTTGCCGCATTCAGCGCCGTGGTCGCCGCCTGGCCGACATCAAAAGCCTCCATGGCCAGCTTCAGACAGGGGTAACGGCCGTAATCCGGCGCCGAGAAGCTCAGAGTGCTCAACTGACAGAAATCCAGCGGTTTCACGCCAGAATTAAGGCGTTTCGGCCAGCCCATCGTGTGGGCAATCGGCGTACGCATATCCGGCTCGCCGAGCTGCGCCAGGACGCTGCCATCCTGATAACGTACCATCGAGTGAATCACCGATTGCGGATGGATCAGGACTTCCATCTGCTGCGCCGAGGCGTTGAACAGCCAGCGGGCTTCGATATACTCCAGCCCTTTGTTCATCATGGTGGCCGAATCGACAGATATTTTGCGCCCCATCGACCAGTTTGGATGCTTGCATGCCCGATCGGGGGTCATCGCCGCCAGTTCAGAAATCGCCGTTTCCCGGAAGGGACCGCCGGAGCCGGTGAGCAGAATCGACGCCACGCCGTTCTGGGTTAAATCAGCGTATCCCAGATTATGTTGAATTGTTTCCGGCATACTCTGAAAAATCGCATTATGCTCGCTATCAACCGGCAACAATCGTGCGCCGTACTGCTGCACGGCATCCATAAACAGACGGCCGCAGGTCACCAGCGACTCTTTGTTCGCCAGCAGCACCGTTTTACCCGCACGAATGGCTGAGAGCGTCGGCACCAGGCCTGCTGCGCCGACAATCGCCGCCATCACCTGCTCGACCTCGTCCAGCGCCGCCACTTCTGCCGCCGCCTGCTGGCCGCTCATGACTTCCGTTCGGCAGCCCTGCTCGCGCAGTTGCGCACGCAGCAGCTCCGCGCTGTGCGCATCGTCCATTACCGCGTAACGAGGGGAGAATTCCAGACATTGTTCAACCATACGGTCGACATTTTTCCCGGCGACCAGCGCGGTGATAGAAAAGCTATCAGGATTATGGCGCACCACATCCAGCGTGCTGCAGCCGATAGAACCGGTCGAACCAAGAATGGTTAATTGCTTCATGAGGCGTCCAGAATAATGAAGACAGGATAAAAAGCAAAACGCCGCCAGCAAACCCTTATGCATCAATTATCGGTTGACAGAGCGGAGGCGCAAGGCCTTTGACATGGCGCCAAAGGCTACAAGGCCAGCCGTCTAAACGCAATCCCGAAAATTGAGCGTACGGTCTCCTGTACGGCGTTTCAGATTTTACGCAGGCCGATCGTCAGACCTGCGTGTCGGCAGAGAATCAGAACTGCATCAGTTCCGCTTCTTTATCCGCCAGCGCCGCATCAACTTTCTTGATAGCAGCATCAGTCATTTTCTGCACATCTTCCTGAGAGCGGCGATCGTCATCTTCGCTGATCTCTTTCTCTTTCAGCAGCGCTTTGACTTTGTCGTTGGCATCGCGACGAACGTTACGTACGGCAACGCGCGCCTGTTCAGCTTCGCCACGCACGATTTTGGTCAGATCTTTACGACGCTCTTCGGTCAGCGGCGGCAGCGGAACGCGGATATCGCTGCCCGCAGAGCTTGGGTTCAGACCGAGGTCGGAAGCCATAATCGCTTTTTCAACGGCCGGGCTCATGGAACGATCGAAGACGTTGATCTTCAGCGTGCGGGAGTCTTCTACCGTTACGCTAGCCAGCTGACGCAGCGGAGTCGGCGTGCCGTAGTATTCCACGATAATGCCATCCAGCAGGCTGGGAGAAGCACGACCCGTGCGTATTTTGCTGATTTGGGTTTTGAACGCTTCAACGCATTTGTCCATGCGTACTTCAGCATCTTTTCTGATATCGCTAATCACGTTACGAATCCTTGAAAACTTGTCTCAGACAGACCAGACGGTCACCCACTGCAAAAGTGAGCTAAGTATAGTCATGTTTATGCTCAGCGTCTTTCAGGCTGCGGGTCAGCCGCAGCATTCCGTCCACAGAGCATGTTGAAAACCATCGGGTCAAAAACCCGAAAAAGTAAGGCCGAATATTACCCGTATTTGACGCTGACGGGAATTACTCAGTAATTAATGTGCCTTCTTTTTCACCCATCACCACGCGGCGCAGCGCGCCAGGCTTATTCATATTGAATACGCGAATCGGCAGTTTGTGGTCACGCGCCAGGGTAAAGGCCGCAAGATCCATCACTTTCAGCTCTTTATCCAGTACTTCGCTGTAGGTCAGCTGATCGTACATCGTTGCGGAAGGATCTTTGGCCGGGTCAGCGGTAAATACACCGTCGACTTTGGTGGCTTTCAGTACCACATCGGCTTCAATTTCAATGCCGCGCAGGCAGGCAGCGGAATCGGTGGTAAAGAATGGGTTGCCGGTACCCGCGGAAAGAATCACCACGCGGTTGTTACGCAGCAGGCTGATAGCTTCCGCCCAGCTGTAGTTATCGCACACGCCATTCAGCGGAATCGCTGACATCAGGCGGGCGTTCACATAGGCGCGATGAAGTGCATCACGCATTGCAAGGCCGTTCATGACCGTTGCCAGCATGCCCATGTGGTCGCCCACAACGCGGTTCATACCCGCTTTCGCCAGACCAGCACCACGGAAAAGGTTACCGCCACCAATCACTACGCCAACCTGAATACCCAGCTCAACCAGTTCTTTGATTTCCTGAGCCATGCGGTCAAGTATGCTCGCATCAATACCGAAGCCTTCTGAACCTTGCAGAGCTTCGCCACTTAACTTAAGCAGAATACGTTTGTAGACGGGTTTTGCATTGGTAGCCATGTTTCTTTCCTGAGACTGTCAACGAATGAGATGAATTAATTCTGGCGACATTGTACGTCGCTTTTCAGCGTGCCCACTATAGCGGTTGGCTGAATTTACACATTAGGCGCAAAAAGAAGCCGCCCTCAGGCGGCTCCTTTTGAAAATTAAGACTGCTTGGACATCGCAGCAACTTCTGCTGCAAAGTCAGTCTCAACTTTCTCAATGCCTTCGCCCACTTCAAAGCGGATGAAGCCAGTCACGTCAGCGTTGTGCTCTTTCAGCAGCTGAGCAACGGATTTGCTCGGGTCCATAACGAACGGCTGACCGGTCAGAGAAACTTCGCCGGTGAATTTCTTCATGCGGCCTTCAACCATTTTCTCTGCGATTTCTTTCGGCTTGCCAGACTGCATGGCGATGTCCAGCTGAACCTGGTACTCTTTTTCGACCACTTCAGCGGAAACGTCTTCCGGCTTAACGAATTCAGGCTTGCTTGCAGCGATGTGCATAGCCAGCTGTTTAACCAGCTCTTCGCTCGCGCCTTTAGCGGCAACCAGAACACCGATACGCGCGCCGTGCTGGTAAGAGCCCAGAACTTCGCCTTCCAGGGAAGAAACGCGACGGATGTTGATGTTCTCACCGATTTTAGCAACCAGCGCAACGCGTTCTTCTTCGAACTGTGCTTTCAGAACTTCAACGTCGGTGATTTTGCCTGCAACAGCTGCATCCAGAACTTTGTTAGCAAATGCCTGGAAGCCACCATCTTTAGCCACGAAGTCAGTCTGGCAGTTAACTTCCAGAATGATGCCGTAGGTGCCATCGATTTTAGTGATGATCACGCCGTCAGCGGCAACGTTGCCCGCTTTTTTCGCTGCTTTAATAGCACCGGATTTACGCATGTTTTCGATTGCCAGCTCGATGTCGCCGTTCGCTTCAGTCAGCGCTTTTTTGCAATCCATCATGCCTGCGCCAGTACGCTCGCGCAGCTCTTTTACCAGGGATGCGGTAATTTCAGCCATTCTTTATTCCTCGGGAGATGTGATCGGCCCGGTTCCAGGAACCAGACAGATTTGAAAGTGAAAAAGGGGCCGCTAAGAGGCCCCTATTTATACACGGTACTAAATAAGGGTATGCCTTATTATTCAGCTTCTACGAAGCTTTCTTCCGCCTGAGAAGCCAGATCCTGAGAACGGCCTTCACGAACGGTAGCAGCAACAGCGCTCAGGTACAGGCTAACTGCACGGATTGCGTCGTCGTTACCCGGGATAACGAAGTCAACGCCGTCCGGATCGGAGTTAGTATCAACGATAGCAAATACCGGAATACCCAGGTTGTTTGCTTCTTTGATTGCGATGTGCTCGTGGTCAGCGTCGATAACGAACAGCGCGTCCGGCAGGCCGCCCATGTCTTTGATACCGCCCAGGCTGTTTTCCAGCTTGTCCAGCTCACGAGTGCGCATCAGCGCTTCTTTCTTGGTCAGCTTGTCGAAAGTACCGTCCTGGGACTGAGTTTCCAGGTCTTTCAGACGTTTGATAGACTGACGAACGGTTTTCCAGTTAGTCAGCATACCGCCCAGCCAGCGATGGTTCACGAAGAACTGGTCGCAGCTGTTAGCAGCGTCTTTTACCGCTTCGCTTGCAGCGCGCTTAGTACCAACGAAAAGGATTTTGCCTTTGCGAGAAGAGATCTTGTTCAGTTCAGCCAGAGCTTCGTTGAACATCGGTACAGTTTTCTCAAGGTTGATGATGTGAACTTTGTTACGCGCGCCGAAGATGAAAGGCTTCATTTTCGGGTTCCAGTAACGGGTCTGGTGACCAAAGTGAACACCAGCCTTGAGCATGTCGCGCATGGAAACAGTTGCCATGTTTAAAACCTCTATAGATAAAAGTTGGGGTTATGCCTCCACGTATCCCATATTACCGACCCCAAAGGGCACCCCGGAATATGTGCCGATACGTGTGTGTTGTTACACAAAGTGAGATTTGTCGCTTCAGTCCATCTTGTGTATCTGAGAATGGAACAGAAGTCCGGCGCGCTTTATACCACAAAACAGGACCAGACACCAACTGTTGTTGACGTCGCGTGCTGCTAATGATTCTCAATTTGGCAGCAGGACGCCCGGACTGTTAACATTGTTCAGACATAATCTATTATTGTCGAAAAAATCGACACTGCTGGACACAATCCATGGCTATTTCTATCAAGACATCTGAAGACATCGAAAAAATGCGCGTTGCCGGCCGCCTGGCCGCTGAAGTGCTGGAAATGATCGAACCCTACGTAAAACCGGGCGTCAGCACCGGCGAACTGGATCGCATCTGCAACGATTATATCGTTAACGAACAAAAAGCCGTATCCGCCTGCCTGGGCTACCACGGCTTCCCGAAATCCGTCTGCATCTCTATTAATGAAGTGGTGTGCCACGGGATCCCGGACGACGGCAAGCTGCTGAAAGATGGCGATATCGTCAACATTGACGTCACCGTCATTAAAGATGATTTCCACGGTGACACCTCGAAGATGTTTATCGTCGGTAAACCGACCATTCTGGGCGAGCGCCTGTGCCGCATTACCCAGGAAAGCCTCTATCTGGCCCTGAAAATGGTCAAACCGGGCGTTAATCTGCGCGCTATCGGCGCGGCTATCCAGAAATACGTCGAAGCCGAAGGTTTCTCCGTCGTGCGCGAGTACTGCGGCCACGGTATCGGCCGCGGTTTCCATGAAGAACCGCAGGTGCTGCATTACGACTCTCCGGAAACCAACGTGGTGCTCAAGCCCGGCATGACCTTTACCATTGAGCCGATGGTCAACGCGGGTAAAAAAGAGATCCGCAGTATGAAAGACGGCTGGACGGTAAAAACCAAAGACCGGAGCTTGTCTGCGCAGTATGAGCATACTATTGTGGTGACAGACAGCGGCTGCGAAATACTGACGTTACGCAAGGATGACACCATCCCGGCGATAATCTCGCACAACGATTGATGAAAAGCCGGCGCCAGCCGGCTTTTTTATGACGGGCACCCTGTGGGCCGCCGCAAGCGACGTTAAAAATCGCTCCCGGCGATTTTTTATGACGGGCGTCCTGCCCGTCACCCTATGGGCCGCCGCAAGCGACGTTAAAAATCGCTCCCGGCGATTTTTTATGGGCGATAGTTTTTTATTATGGTGGCGCGATGAGCAACTCTTTATCTGATACTGTCTCCCCTGCCCTGGCCGACCAGCCGGCGAATCCGGGCCGCTGGCCGCAGAGCGACTTCAACTGCGCGGCTATCAAGGCGCACATCGACGCTTTTCAGCGCTGGCTGGGCGAAGCGTTTGACCATGGCATCGCCGCAGAGAGATTGATTGAGGCGCGCACCGAATTTATCGATCAACTGCTTCAGCGGCTATGGGTCGAGTACGGGTTCGGGTCGATGAACGACATCGCGCTGGTCGCCGTCGGCGGTTACGGCCGCGGCGAACTGCACCCGCTTTCCGATATCGATCTGCTTATCCTGAGCCGTAAAAAGCTGCCCGATGAGCAGGCGCAGAAGGTCGGCGAGTTGCTGACGCTGCTGTGGGATATCAAGCTGGAAGTCGGCCACAGCGTGCGCACCCTCGAAGAGTGCCTGCTGGAGGGGCTGTCGGACCTCAGCGTCGCCACTAACCTGATTGAATCGCGTCTGCTTATTGGCGACGTCGCGCTGTTCCTTGAACTGCAAAAACACATATTCAGCGACGGCTTCTGGCCATCGGAAAAGTTCTTTGCGGCAAAAGTCGAAGAGCAGAATGTACGCCATCAGCGCTATCACGGGACCAGCTATAACCTCGAGCCGGACGTGAAAAGCAGCCCCGGCGGCCTGCGCGATATTCACACCCTGCAGTGGATCGCGCGCCGCCATTTCGGCGCCACCTCGCTTGATGAAATGGTCGGCTTCGGTTTCCTGACCGAAGCCGAGCGCAACGAGCTTAACGAATGCCTGCATCAGCTGTGGCGCATTCGCTTTGCGCTGCATCTGGAGCTCAACCGCTACGATAATCGCCTGCTGTTCGACAGGCAGTTCAGCGTCGCCCGTCGCCTGCGTTACGAAGGCGAAAGCAACCAGCCGATCGAGCATATGATGAAGGATTTCTTTCGCGTCACCCGCCGGGTGAGCGAGCTGAACCAAATGCTGATCCAGCTGTTCGAAGAGGCGATTCTGGCGCTCACCGAAGATGAGAAGCCGCGGCCGATTGACGATGATTTTCAGCTGCGCGGCACGCTAATCGATCTGCGCGATGACACGCTGTTCATCCGCGAACCGCAGGCGATTCTGCGCATGTTCTTTATGATGGTGCGCAACAGCAGCATTACCGGCATCTACTCCACCACGCTTCGCCACCTGCGCCACGCCCGTCGTCATCTGACGCAGCCGCTTTGCTATATTCCGGAAGCGCGGACCCTGTTCCTCAGCATGCTGCGCCATCAGGGCGCGGTCAGCCGGGGGCTGCTGCCGATGCACCGCCATAGCGTGCTGTGGGCCTATATGCCGCAATGGTCGCATATTGTCGGTCAGATGCAGTTTGACCTGTTTCACGCCTATACCGTTGATGAACACACGATCCGCGTGCTGCTTAAGCTTGAGAGCTTCGCCAAAGAAGAGACCCGCAGCCGCCATCCGCTGTGCGTTGAACTGTGGCCGCGCCTGACGCATCCGGAGCTGATCCTTATCGCCGCCCTCTTCCACGATATCGCGAAAGGACGCGGCGGCGACCATTCGATTCTCGGCGCGCAGGACGTGCTGAAATTCGCCGAGCTTCACGGTCTTAACTCGCGCGAAACCCAGCTGGTGGCGTGGCTGGTGCGTCATCATCTGCTGATGTCGGTCACCGCCCAGCGTCGCGATATTCAGGATCCGGAAGTGATCAAGCAGTTTGCCGAAGAGGTGCAAACGGAGAACCGTCTGCACTACCTGGTTTGCCTGACCGTCGCCGATATCTGCGCCACCAACGAAAACCTGTGGAACAGCTGGAAGCAGAGCCTGCTGCGCGAGCTCTATTTCGCCACCGAAAAACAGCTGCGCCGGGGGATGCAAAACACGCCGGATATGCGCGAGCGGGTGCGTCACCACCAGCTACAGGCGCTGGCGCTGCTGCGGATGGAAAATATCAATGAGCAGGCGCTGCACCAAATCTGGAACCGCTGCCGCGCCAACTACTTTGTGCGCCATACGCCAAACCAGCTCGCCTGGCACGCGCGTAATCTGCTGCAGCACGATCTCAGCAAACCGATGATCCTGCTCAGTTCCCACGCCTCGCGCGGGGGCACCGAGATCTTCATCTGGAGTCCGGATCGTCCTTACCTCTTCGCCGCCGTTTGCGGCGAGCTGGATCGACGTAATCTTAGCGTTCACGATGCGCAGATCTTCACCACCCGCGACGGCATGGCGATGGATACCTTTATTGTTCTTGAGCCGGACGGCAGCCCGCTTTCCGCCGACAGGCACGAAATGATCCGCGTGGGCCTGGAACAGACCATCAGCCAGCGCAGCTGGCAGCCGCCGGCGCCCCGTCGTCAGGCGGCGAAGCTGAGGCATTTTTCCGTGCCGACGGAGGTGAATTTCCTGCCGACGCATACCGACCGGAAATCCTTTCTTGAGCTGATTGCTCTCGACCAGCCGGGTCTGTTAGCGCGCGTCGGCCAGGTGTTTGCCGACCTCGGAATTTCGCTCCACGGCGCGCGAATTACGACAATTGGTGAGCGAGTAGAAGATTTATTTATAATCGCCACCGCAGACCGGCGCGCCCTTAATAATGAGCTACAGCAAGAAGTGCAACAACGGTTGACAGAGGCCCTCAATCCAAACGATAAAGGGTAACGTATTTTTTTTAAGTAAATGGAAAGAGTAAACAATGCAGCAATTACAGAACGTTATTGAGTCCGCTTTTGAGCGTCGCGCCGACATCACGCCGGCAAACGTGGATACCGTAACCCGCGAAGCGGTTAACCAGGTGATTTCTCTGCTTGATTCCGGCGCGCTGCGTGTCGCTGAAAAAGTTGACGGCCAGTGGGTCACCCATCAGTGGCTGAAGAAAGCGGTTCTGCTCTCTTTCCGTATTAACGATAACCAGGTTATCGATGGTGCGGAAAGCCGCTACTTCGATAAAGTCCCAATGAAGTTCGCGGATTATGATGAAGCGCGTTTCCAGAAAGAAGGTTTCCGCGTCGTTCCGCCGGCGGCGGTTCGTCAGGGGGCGTATATCGCTCGCAACACGGTTCTGATGCCGTCCTATGTGAACATCGGCGCCTACGTTGACGAAGGTTCGATGGTTGATACCTGGGCGACCGTGGGTTCCTGCGCGCAAATCGGCAAAAACGTCCACCTGTCCGGCGGCGTCGGCATCGGTGGCGTACTGGAGCCGCTGCAGGCTAACCCGACCATTATCGAAGATAACTGCTTTATCGGCGCGCGTTCGGAAGTCGTTGAAGGCGTCATCGTCGAAGAGGGTTCCGTTATCTCCATGGGCGTATACCTCGGCCAGAGCACCAAAATCTACGATCGCGAAACCGGTGAAGTCTTCTACGGCCGCGTTCCGGCGGGATCCGTCGTCGTCTCCGGCAACCTGCCGTCAAAAGATGGCAAGTACAGCTTGTACTGCGCGGTTATCGTCAAAAAAGTCGATGCCAAAACCCGCGGCAAGGTTGGAATCAACGAACTTCTGCGTACCATCGACTAAGCAGCATGAAAAGCGGGAGGCATCCCGCTTTTTTTATATATTGAGCTGGCGAAGATGGATTTTTTCGTTAATTATTCAAAGATTACGATGATATCAAAGGTACCGTTATGTACGATAATCTGAAAAGTCTTGGTATTACCAATCCTGATGAAATCGATCGCTATAGCCTGCGGCAGGAAGCCAACAACGACATTCTGAAAATCTACTTTCAGAAGGATAAAGGCGAGTTCTTCGCCAAGAGCGTCAAGTTCAAATATCCGCGTCAGCGCAAAACCGTTGTCGCCGACGGCGTGGGCCAGGGATATAAAGAAGTCCAGGAGATTAGCCCTAATCTACGCTATATCATCGACGAGCTGGATCAAATCTGTCAGCGCGATCGCACCGAAATCGATCTGAAACGTAAGATCCTCGACGATCTGCGTCACCTCGAAAGCGTGGTGACGAATAAGATCAGCGAAATCGAATCCGATCTGGAAAAACTGACCCGCAATAAGTAAGCCTGATACGGGCCAGATGCTGGCCCTGTTTCTCTCTGCCTCATCCTCTTTTTTCTCACTCACCCCCACCGGCAGCATCAGCGAATATCAGCTATTCCTCTCTGATATCATTTCATCTCATATCCCTATCTACATGAATGACATAATAAAATAAGTCGCTGTATGTTCAATTTCCACCTGAAAGGAGATCATACGATGACACAGGAAATTGAACAAAAATTTTATACCCTACAATCTGCGCCCTGGCTGGATAAGACCGGTTTTGAAAAAGGACGGCAGCACGATCGCCAGCCGCTGGGCTTTATTCTGCCCGCCAATACGCCGCTGCACATTCGCCAACCGGATATCAGCAACGGCAACTCGATTCTGCGCCTGCTTTGCAATGATACCGCGCTAGAAAGCACCAGCACGATCGCCACCGGCTGGAAAACGGTCAGCGCCACGGTCGACACCGTTCCTTTTGTCGATACGCTGTTTACCGACCAGTCCAGCGAATTCACCGTCATCTACCAGCAACCTGCCGCAACTAAACCGCTGCCGTGCTGGAAAGCAGGACAATCTGAGGATGAATTTTTCCTCAGCTGGGAGAAAAATCAATCCGCACTCGCGCTGCTTGATTTAGATGTGATTAACCTGCTGCTGCCCTACGCCGACCGCGATAATGCGATGAAAGCGGGCTTATCCTCGCTACACGCTTATTACACCCACCTTTTCAAATGCTATAACGACTGGGCTGGGCTAAGCGATCGCCCGGATGCGCCGTGGAACCAGGATGTCGCCAACCGCTACTTTGTGCGGGCAGATAAACACGGCGTCGGCGCAGCCTATTATCACCCCTGGTGGTGCGCACATACATCATCAACGTTAGGTGAAGGCTGGCTGGATAACGTTGCAACGCAGTGGGTTATTCTTCATGAAATTGCGCACGGGTATCAGGGCAAATTTATGCAGGACACCACTCTGCCCGTCAATGAGGTGTGGAACAATATTTACGCCGCTTTCTATCAGCAGCTTACCCTGAGCCAGGATAATCATCTCTATGTGGATGGCTGGCTCTATAACTATGGTCAGCAGGCCGTACAGGAACTCCAGCTGATGACCTATATAAAAGACCAGACGCCGGTCGCCAGCTGGGGCCTGCGTCCACGCCTGCAATTCCTGATGCTGATGTTGCTAAAAGCAGGAACCAAAGCCTTCAGCGCCTTTAACCAGAACTATCGTGAACTGGCCAACGGCGATAGCTTCCGGCCGTCCGATTATCAGCTTATCGATATGTTGGCTACCGCCATTGCCGCCGCCGCAGGGTATGATGTCACGCCGTTTATCGAGTTATGCGGCTTAACGCTGGAAATTACCACTAAGGGAGATATCGCCGCGCTGGCGGCAAAGCCGCTCTATCCGCTGTATCTTTTCCTTCCGCAAAGCGAATGGGATAGCGCGCGGCGGCAGCTGGGGCTGGACTCCTTCGTCTGGCTGGTGAATAACAGCGAACTGGCGGCATTAGGCAAAACGGGGACGCTATCCCTGACGTTCAATATCGACCAGCTGGAACAAATTTACGGGCGAACGCTGACGATTAAAGATAATTGTGGCACGCATTATTCACTGGTTGTTAATGATGACACGTTGATCCTGAATGATATTCCAGTCGGCGTTTACCAGATCGATCCTCCGAAAGGCCGTTCACAAAAATATCGTCCGGATATCAGCTATCTCGTCGTAAAAGAAGGGGCGAATGCGGCTACCATCAACTACACCCGACAACGCGATACCCGCGGGCGTAACGTGACAATGAGCTTTTTAGGTATTGGCGACACGCCGTTTGCATATCTGGATATCGATTTCGAAAATCAGCAGCTTACGCTGAATATTACCAGCGCCACGCCGCACAACAACTACCCTGACGCGCTCTATGCCGGCGTATGCGTACTTTCCGCCAGCGGCGAAAAAGTCTTTGAGCGCAATATGAACGGCACAAACTGCGCCACCGGTAAGGTGATTATTCCCTTCGGCCCTCACTATCACTTGTATATTACTCACGTCGAGCCGGGACGTCTGAAAGCCTCCCCGGAGTATTTACCGCTGATCGCGGGCGAGAAATGCCAGCTGATGCGTATTGATGAGAGTGGGCTTTACAACTTTATCCTCGATAATAATCCGGCGGAAGATTTACTGGCTATTTTCGAGCATGACGCTCAGGCGATGCGTAACCAGCCTTCGCTATTAGCGCAGGAAGAGAGCGTATGTAAAAACGATCTCTGGCTGATGCTCTCCCATATTGAAGAGCCCCAGCGCAGCAGGCTGCTTAAAGAGTATGCCGATGTTCTGCCTCAGGATAATAGTGAACCGGGCGAGTTCACGGGCAAGAGCGTGACCCTCAATCTCAGAGGACAGGGCAACAAAGATTTTTGCCAGATCGTTATCGATAATCAACAGCACGCCATGACGGTCACCACCCGTACCGGCGCGCCGCACCCGTATTATGTCTCCCATACCTACGCCAGCATTACGGTAACCGGGGCGGACGAAACGGTGGTTTATCACCGCAGCTATGCCGGAGCGACCAACAACCTGGCAAACAGCGAAACTATCGCCCTCGCTGAAAACATGATCATTGAGGTTTTCCATGATGAGCCATTCCGCTCCAGCGCCAGCAATGATACGACGCATCGCGCCATTACGCTGAAGCAGCACAACCGCTGGCGGGTAGTGAAGGATGGGCTGGAGACCTGTTCGCTGGTGCCAGACCCGGAGGATAAAGAAACTACGGATGCTGAGGACGAGGCTACAGAGCTGTATGGCGATCTCTTCTGCTGGCAGCTACTTGGCAATGATAATATTCGTTTTGCGACGATGGAGATGGATATTGGCCGCAGCGCGCTCACCTTTACCGCCAGCCCCGTGGTGCCGAATAAGCACTTTACGACGGCCTATGCCGCGGTGAATATCTACAATACGCGCGGCTCGGTGGTTTATCGCCAGTCCATTAAAGGCTCATCGCAGCTTGGCGACTATATAGATACGGCAATACTTGATGAGGGCTATATCATCGAAGTCTTCCATGCCGAAGCCGGCGATCGCTCCGTCATTATCAACCCACAAAACGGTAACGCCTGGCCACAGCCTCATACCGTCTCCTGGCAAGTCACGGCCCGCGGACTGCAGCGCCTGTAATTGCCGTCCCCGCTCCCGCCGCAGGCGGGAGTGTTTTTAGCGCTGCTCATCGAGCTGTAGCGCAATATACAGCAGCAGACGATCGTCAAAATTACCCAAATCCAGCCCCGTCAGCTCAGAGATACGGTTCAAACGGTATTCCAGCGTATTACGGTGGATAAACAGTGCTTTCGACGTCGCCAGCGGCTGCACGTTATGACGAAACCAGGCCTGTAAGGTGCGACGCAGCAGGCCGTTGTTATCCATCGCCTTCAGGCGAACCAGCGGGCGCGCCAGCTCATTAGCCTGCCAGCCGCCGCGCAGGCTATCCAGCAGTACCGGCAGCATCAAATCCTGGTAAAAATAGCTACGGCTCTCCGGCATCCGCTGTTTACCGACCATCATGGTGGTTCTGGCGGTGCGATACGAGCGAGCAATACTGCCCGGTCCGGTAAAAAAGTTTCCCAGCGCCACGCGAAAACGCAGCTGACCGTTCTCTTTCATCCTGCTAATGAGCTGCTCGACCCGTTTGCAGTGATCTTCCGCATCCCAGCGGCCAAAGGCGTTCAGCGCGGGCTTCAGTACCACCATTTCGGTCAGCGAGACAATGGCTACCAGATTATTACGGTCCGGCGTGGTCAACGCGGTCTGGAGCTGCTGCAGCTCCGCCATCGCGCTGTCTACGCCCAGCTGGCCGCTATCCACTTCGATCATCGCCACCACGCGCGGTTGGTTGAGATCGATCCCCAGACGCTGGGCCCACTCGGTCAGCGCCGGGGTGTTCTCTTCCGCCTGAATCAGGTTCATCACCAGCTCTTCGCGCAGACGGCTATCCTGGGCCAGGAGATGCATCAGCCGCGATTGTTCCAGCATCATCTCGGCGGTCATACACACCAGTTCACCGTATTTACGCAGCGACTCCGGTTCGCCGGTCAGGCCGATAACGCCGACGATCTCCCCTTCCAGACGCAGCGGCAGGTTGATCCCCTGGCGCACGCCGTGCAGATGTCGGGCAACGGCATCATCAATATCGACAACGCGGCCCTGGGAAAGCACTAATAGCGCGCCTTCGTGCAATTCACCAATTCGCTCGCGGTCTCCGCTACCGATAATGCGCCCGCGGGCATCCATTACGTTAATATTGGTATCAATGATGCGCATCGTACGCGCCACGATATCCTGAGCCATTTTGGTATCAAGATGCCAGCCAGCCATGTAACCCTCCCGTGAGCAGGCTAACAGCATAAAAGAGTTGGCAACACGCCGCATTGTGCATTTGCACAAAGCCGGGCTAAGAAATATGGAGTTGTGGAAGATATCACAGAACGAAAAATGGAAGGGGCGGCAGAAATAAAAAAGCCCCTTTCCTCCGCAAGGAGAAAAGGGGCTTTGCGAACCGTCAGGGATTACTGCATCAGCAGATAAATCGACGTATCGCCGCGCTGGATATTCAGCGCCAGAACCGACGGTTTGGCATCAAAAATTTTGCGCAGATCGGCAATATTTTTCACCGGCTGCTGGTTCGCGCCAACGATAATATCGCCTTTCTTCAGGCCAATCTGCGCCGCCGGCGTTCCCGCTTTCACGTTACTCACCACGACGCCTTTATCCTGACCTTTGTTGCTCATTTCCGCACCTTCAATACCGTTGAAGATGGTGCTTGAGTCAACCTGGTTCTGATTGCTCTGCTGCAGCTCAACGGTCACCGTCACCGGCTTGCCGTCACGCAGCAGGCCAAGCTCGACTTTGCTGCCGATCGGCATGGTACCCACCTGGGCACGCAGCGCGGCAAAGCTGCTGATCGATTTACCGTTCAGCGTGGTAATCACGTCGCCGGCTTTAATCCCCGCCTTAGCGGCCGCCGAGTTCGGCATCACCTGGCTGACGAACGCGCCGCGCTGAGCGTCAACTTTCATCGCTTTCGCCAGTTCGGAATTCAACTCGGTCCCCATGATGCCCAGCTCACCGCGCTTAACCTGGCCAAATTTGACCATCTGATCGGTCAGGTTTTTCACCATGTTGCTCGGAATAGCGAAGCCGATACCAATGTTGCCGCCGTCCGGCGCCAGAATCGCGGTGTTGATACCGATCAGCTCGCCGTTCAGGTTAACCAGCGCGCCGCCGGAGTTACCGCGGTTGATCGCCGCATCGGTCTGGATAAAGTTTTCATAGTTTTCAACGTTCAGGCCGCTACGGCCCAGGGCGGAAACGATCCCCGAGGTCACGGTTTCGCCCAGGCCAAACGGGTTACCGATCGCCACGGTGTAATCGCCGACGCGCAGGGCGTCAGAGTCCGCCAGCTTAATCGCGCTCAGGTTTTTCGGATCCTGGATTTGAATCAGCGCAATATCAGAACGCGGGTCTTTGCCGACCACTTTCGCGTCGAACTTGCGGCCATCGCTGAGCTGAACTTTGATAGTAGTCGCGTTATCCACGACGTGGTTGTTAGTCACGACATAGCCTTTAGCGGCATCAATAATCACCCCGGAACCGAGGGCCATAAATTTTTGCTGCTGGCCGCCGTCGCTACCCGGCGCACCGCCCTGCCCGCCGCCCTGACAGAACGGAGAGCTCTGGAACGGAGAACCATCCTGACAGAACGGCGAATTGTCGCCAAAGAACTGCTGGAAGTTACGCGGCATCCGCGGCGTATTAACGGTGGTGCTCCCCTCAACGTTAATGCTCACGACCGACGGCATCACTTTTTCCAGCATCGGCGCCAGGCTTGGCATCTGCTGCGCATTAGTCGCCGAAGAAGCTGTTTCCGCCGCGCTCGCAGAGAGAGGGGACAACGCCAGACCTAAACTCAGAGCCAGGGCACTCATTGCTAACGTGGTTTTTTTCATAGGTTTCAATCTCAATTTCAGATAACGAATAGTTGCTGTGTTGGTGACTATCAGAGTCATTTTATAGCGCGAAGTTCCGGAATGAAGTTTTGGTAAAAGTAAAAATTTATTGTCCGTCTTTACAAAACTCACCCTTATTCTACGGCCATCAATCGTCGATATTCATCCCATGCATACAAGTCGGTCATTCCGCTGATATAGTCCTGAATGAGACGACAGCGATAATAATATTCCATCACTGGAAACTCCGGATTATTGCGCGAAATCTTATTTACGGCTTCTATGTAAGCTAACCGATGACGAGTTGAAAGTTTCTGAAAAAGACGTGATGCAATCGGTAAACTTCGCACCCGCTCTTTTTCCACCAGCAAACTAAACTCATCCAGCGATAATTTTAACAGCGGCTGGTATATATCTAACAGACCGCTGATCACGCGATAGCCCTGCAGCTCCAGCTGCTCGACATCCGGATGGCTAAACACATGTTTTACCGCGACATTTTTATATAGTTCAAGAAGCTGGCTGCAATCGCTATCGTCCTCAAGCAGCGCATGGTTAAAGTCACCGCTAAAAATCTTCGCCAGGTTATCAATAAACCGCCGCGCCGCATACGGTACCAGCCTATTGAGCGTATTAACCCGTAAATACATAAAAAACTGATCTTCGGTACTCCGGCTCAGAGAATTCGCACGCGATTTCTCCCAGGCGTTTTCGACAACCTGATTAAACAAGGAGCCTTTTTCGTGAACGCCCCAGGCTTCATAGAGATGCTGATAAAGCTGCTCTACGCTGAAGATGCGTTTTTCTACCGCATCTTCAAGGTCGGCGACGCAATATGAGATATCATCCGCGGCTTCCATAATCCACGTTAATGGGAAGCGATTGTAAGGAGCCAGATCCAGTTCTTTACGCAACCTCGCAACATAGCCCTCTTCGGCTAAATAATAACCAGGTTTTTTCATTAAATAATTGTGGCTAGCCGGCGGTTCCCCGCGCCACCATGCCGGACGCGTATATTTTAGAATACAGCCCACCTGCGCCCAGGTGAGATTCATGCGCATCAGCGTATGCACTAAGCGAATACCCTGCGCATTGCCTTCAAACCAGCATAAGTCCTGGCGAACCTTACGCCGCAGCTCATTCAGCTGGCTATCGCCTTCCTGCAGGCGCAGCGCCACAACCACGCAGCGATCGTCGGTTAACGGCTGGCTGGCCGCATCGCCGGGGAAGAGCCGCTGGCTGAACCAGTCATTAATTGCCGCCTCGCCAAAATGGCCAAATGGCGGATTGCCGATATCGTGCATCAGGCAGGCCATTTCAACAATGCTCTCGAACGGCCCGGTAAGCTCATCCAGCCCGTAGCTTTCCAGCAGCTTCTGCTCTTTCAGACGACTCAGCACCTCTTTGGCGATGTAGCGGCCCACCTGCTGAACTTCCAGAGAGTGGGTCAGCCGCGTACGCACCGCGGCATTGCGCTCCAGCGGGAAAACCTGGGTTTTTTGCTGCAGCCGGCGGATCGCCGGCGAGTTGATGATGCGTCCGCGATCGCTTTCGAAAATTCGCAGGATTTCACGCTCCGTCTCAACGCCCTGCGGTGAACGGTAGCGGCGACGCCAGTTAATCTTGTTGCGAAAATCGATCTTAGCCATGATCTCCCCCGAGCGAGCAATAACGTTTCCTTCTAAGCGCATGATAGACTATGCCGCTAAAACCCACACATCGCGAGTAAATCTATGAAAATCGGTATTATTGGCGCAATGGAAGAAGAAGTTACCCTTCTGCGCGACAAAATCGACAACCGCCAGACCATCACTATCGGCGGCAGCGAAATCTACACCGGCCAGCTGCAGGGCGTTGATGTTGCTTTGTTGAAATCGGGCATTGGCAAAGTCGCCGCCGCCATGGGCGCCACTCTGCTGATGGAACACTGCAAGCCGGATGTGATTATTAACACCGGTTCTGCGGGCGGCCTCGCGTCGACCCTGAAGGTTGGCGATATCGTTGTCTCCGACGAAACGCGCTATCACGACGCGGACGTCACCGCGTTTGGCTATGAGTATGGCCAGCTGCCGGGCTGCCCTGCCGGTTTCAAAGCCGATGATAAGCTGATTGCCGCCGCAGAGACCTGCATCAGCGCGCTGAATCTTAATGCGGTTCGCGGACTCATTGTCAGCGGCGATGCATTCATCAACGGTTCCATTGGTCTCGCCAAAATCCGCCACAACTTCCCGCAGGCCGTCGCGGTAGAAATGGAAGCCACCGCCATCGCGCACGTCTGCCACAACTATGGCGTACCGTTTGTTGTCGTTCGCGCGATCTCCGATGTTGCCGACCAACAGTCGCATCTGAGCTTCGACGAGTTTCTCGCCGTTGCCGCGAAGCAATCCACCCTGATGGTGGAAAACCTGGTGCAGCACCTGGCTCGTGGCTAAGTCGCTCAACGCGGCGCTTGCCGTCCTGATGCTGCTTGCCCCGGCGTGGCTTTTCGCCGCGCCGCGGGTGATTACGCTCTCTCCCGCCAATACTGAACTGGCGTTTGCCGCCGGTATTACGCCGGTTGGCGTCAGCAGCTATTCCGATTATCCCCCGGAAGCCGCAAAGATAGAGCAGGTCTCCAGCTGGCAGGGGATGAATCTGGAACGCATCGTCGCCCTTAAGCCCGACCTGGTGCTGGCGTGGCGCGGCGGTAACGCTGAACGCCAGGTGAATCAGCTAAGCTCGCTCGGGATAAAAGTCATCTGGGTCGAAACATCGACCATCGAAGAGATTATCGCAACGCTTCGTCAGCTGGCGCAGTGGAGCCCGCAGCCGGAAAAGGCGCGGCAGGCGGCGCAGAAAATGCAGGACGCGTACCAGGCCTTAAAAACCCGCTACGCGAGCGGGCCGAAAAAACGCGTTTTTTTACAGTTCGGCGCCAACCCTCTCTTTACCACCAGCAAAGGCTCGATTCAGGATCAGGTTCTGACGCTGTGTGGGGGAGAAAACATTTTTGCCGCCAGCCGGGTTCCCTGGCCGCAGGTGAGCCGTGAACAGGTGCTGGCAAGGCAGCCGCAGGCCATTGTCATCGCCGGCGACGCCAGTCAACTTCCCGCCGTTGAGCGCTATTGGCAGAATCAGCTAAAAATTTCTTTTATTGCGCTACATGGCGACTGGTTTGAACGCGCGAGCCCACGTATTATTCTCGCCGCAAAACAACTCTGTACTGCGCTCGAGCAGATAAAATAATCACCTGCTAACCCAGGTGCTAAAAGGCTATCCCACCAGGCGCAATTGTTGCAGCCAGTTTGGACACGGACAGCGCGGAACACCCGGAGCGTACACGCGGTGCGTGAGGACTGCCCGGGGCCAAACTGGCAAATAAAATAGCCTAATGGGATAGACTCTAAGTGGGAACTGACGATGCTTGTCTATTGGCTGGATATCATTGGCACCGCCGTGTTTGCCATCTCCGGCGTCCTGCTGGCTGGAAAGCTGCGCATGGACCCTTTCGGCGTGCTGGTATTAGGCGTGGTTACCGCGGTGGGCGGTGGCACCATTCGCGATATGGCCCTTGCTAACGGCCCGGTATTTTGGGTTAAAGACCCTACCGATCTGGTGGTGGCGATGGTCACCAGTATGTTCACTATTCTGCTGGTACGCCAGCCGCGCCGGTTACCCAAATGGGTGCTGCCGGTGCTGGACGCCGTTGGTCTGGCGGTATTTGTCGGTATTGGCGTCAACAAAGCCTTTCTTGCCCATAGCGGACCGCTGGTGGCCGTCTGCATGGGGGTCGTCACCGGCGTCGGCGGGGGGATCATCCGCGACGTGCTGGCGCGTGAAATCCCGATGATTCTGCGTACGGAAATCTACGCGACGGCCTGCATCGTTGGCGGCATCGTGCATGCGACGGCGTACTACACCTTTCAGGTTCCGTTAGAAAACGCGGCGATGATAGGTATGGTGGTCACGCTGGTCATCAGGCTGGCGGCCATCCGCTGGCACCTGAAGCTGCCAACGTTCGCGCTTGATGAGAATGGACGGTAATAAAAGCAAAACGGTAACCTTAACGTTACCGTTTTTAGCGTTTGCTCCCTCTCGCTGTATGAGAGGACTGGGGAGAAGAGGCTCCCGGACGCACTATCTTTAGACGCTGAACGAGGAGCCGCAGCCGCAGGTGCTTTTCGCATTCGGGTTGGTCACGATAAAACGCGAGCCTTCCAGACCTTCGGTATAATCGACGGCGCCGCCGACCAGATACTGCAGGCTCATTGGGTCAACCACCAGGCCGACGCCCTGCTTCTCGATAGTCATATCGCCTTCGTTAACCTGATCGTCGAAGGTAAAGCCGTACTGGAAACCGCTGCAGCCACCACCGGTGATGTACACGCGCAGTTTCAGGTTCGGATTGTCTTCATCCGCAATCAGGTCTTTTACTTTAATCGCCGCGGCTTCGGTAAACTCCAGCGGCAACGCTACGTCATCACTCATTTTATGCTCCCATTGATACTTCTGACCGGTTAAAGAATAACCCGACCTTTTGAGCCATTATCCAATACCCGAGTAAATCGTTCAAGTATTCTCCCCGCCGACCGGCTGCGCCTTTGCTTCCTGTTCCGCCTTTTGTTTTGCCAGGGTGCGCTGCAGAATAGTCGAGTATAAAGGCTTACCGCCGAGGAATTGTGCCAATAGTGTTGCGCCGAGACAGGTAATAATCATTGGCAAAATGAGCTGATAGTTATCGGTCATCTCCAGCACCAGCACGATGCCGGTCAACGGCGCGCGAACCGAGGCGGCGAGCAGCGCCCCCATCCCGGCGATGGCAAAGGTGCCGGCATCCAGATGATAGGCCGGAAACAGCGGCGTCGCCGCCATGCCAAACGCCGTGCCCAGCAGCGTCCCCAGCGCCAGCATCGGCGCAAAGATACCGCCGGGCGCGCCGGAAGAGAAGCAAAGCAGCGTGGTAATCACCCGCGCGATAAAAATAAACAGCAGCAGGCCGACGGAAAAATTGCCCGCCGCGGCGATGGGAATCAGGTTAAACCCGCCGCCGGACGCCGCCGGCTGAATCAGGCCCAGCACGCCGCAGCTTCCGCCGATCAGGCCGCCAATCAGCACCCATTTTTTAATGTTGCCGCCGTGGAGCCGCTGGAACATATCCTGGGTGCGCAGCACCAGCGTATTAAACAGCGGGCCAACACAGCCAAAAATCATCCCGAGGATCAAATACAGCCACAGGGTGTTGACCGGCGCATTGCTGAGCTTACCGACCTCGATAACCGCTTTATCGCCGTTGAAAATACGAAAAACGATGGTGGCCATAATGACGCCGGTAAACACGGCTTTAATGGAGATCAGGTTGTAGCGAAACTGCGGGCGCATCTCTTCAATAATAAACAGAATCCCGGCCAGCGGCGCGTTAAAGGCGGCGGAGAGGCCCGCCGCGGCGCCGGTCGCCAGCAGCGTATGGCGCGCTTCCGGACTGCGCATGCGAAAAACGTCCACCACCATGCGCCCAAGATTGCCCCCAAGCTGCACCATCGGCCCTTCGCGCCCCAGCACCATGCCCGCACCCAGCGTCCCCATGCCGCCGATAAACTTCACCGGCAGTACGCGCCACCAGCGAACGGGACGCAGCTCCTCCAGCGCGCCTTCAATTTCCGGGATCCCGGATCCGCCCGCTTCCGGCGCAAAACGACGGACGAGAAAATAGCCCACCATCGCCAGCAAAGCGGAGAGGATAAAGGCCAGCGGCCAGACCAGAAACCAGTGGTCTGCCACCTCTACCAGCGCGCCTATGCGCAGGTTCTGCACCCAGTTGACGCTTTTTTCAAACGCGACGCCGATCAGCCCCGCCAGCGTGCCGACAACGGCCGCCATTAATAACACCGCCAGCGGCGTTTTATCACGCTGAATCAACCGACGCACGGCATCGCTGCGGCGAACGCGTACGAACTGATGTGCTGAAGAAGAGGGGTTTTCTGCTTTCATGCCATTATCAATAATAAGTAATACAAATAGAAAGAAGGTCATTCTAGCCAACCGGACAGGCTCCGTCGTCAAAAAAATGCGCCGTGACCCCATTGTTTCAATTGGGCAAAACTTTCATAACCTTCCTGGAATAACTTAGAATAGTCGACAAAACATTTTTCACGAACCAGGACCCTGGCAATGAGCAAATCTGAAAATCTGTATAACGCTGCGCGTGAACTTATTCCCGGCGGCGTGAACTCTCCGGTACGTGCGTTCACCGGCGTCGGCGGTACGCCGCTGTTTATCGAGCGCGCCGACGGCGCTTACCTTTACGACGTTGATGGTAAAGCGTATATCGATTATGTCGGCTCCTGGGGCCCAATGGTGCTGGGTCATAACCATCCGGCCATCCGCAACGCGGTCATTGAAGCCGCCGAACGCGGCCTGAGCTTTGGCGCGCCGACGGAGATGGAAGTTAAAATGGCGGCGCTGGTCACCGAGCTGGTCCCGACCATGGATATGGTCCGCATGGTGAACTCCGGTACCGAAGCCACCATGAGCGCCATTCGCCTGGCCCGCGGCTTCACTGGCCGTGACAAAATTATCAAGTTCGAAGGCTGCTACCACGGCCACGCCGACTGCCTGCTGGTAAAAGCCGGCTCAGGCGCGCTGACGCTCGGCCAGCCGAACTCGCCGGGCGTGCCGGCGGATTTCGCCAAACACACCCTGACTTGCACCTATAACGATCTGTCATCGGTTCGCGCCGCGTTCGAACAGTATCCGCAGGATATCGCCTGCATCATCGTTGAGCCGGTAGCCGGTAATATGAACTGCATCCCGCCGCAGCCGGAGTTTCTGCCGGGCCTGCGCGCGCTGTGCGACGAGTTCGGCGCGCTGCTGATTATTGATGAAGTCATGACCGGCTTCCGCGTGGCGCTGGCCGGCGCGCAGGATTACTACGGCGTTGTGCCGGATCTGACCTGCCTTGGCAAAATCATCGGCGGCGGTATGCCGGTTGGCGCATTCGGCGGTCGTCGTGAGGTGATGGATGCCCTGGCGCCGACCGGCCCGGTTTACCAGGCAGGCACCCTCTCCGGCAACCCCATCGCGATGGCGGCAGGTTTCGCTTGCCTGAGCGAAGTGGCGCAGCCCGGCGTGCACGAGACGCTAACCGAGCTCACTAACCAGCTGGCCCAGGGCCTGCTGGACGCCGCGCGCGATGCCGATATTCCGCTGGTGGTGAATAACGTCGGCGGCATGTTCGGCATTTTCTTTACCGACGCGCCAACCGTGACCTGCTACCAGGACGTGGTCAAATGCGATGTCGAGCGGTTTAAACGCTTCTTCCACCTGATGCTGGAAGAGGGCGTCTACCTGGCGCCGTCGGCGTTTGAAGCGGGCTTTATGTCCATCGCCCATAGCGAAGAAGATATCGACAACACCGTCGCCGCCGCGCGTAACGCCTTCGCGAAGCTGTAACCTCAACGCCGGGGCCCCCTGCCCCGGCAATACGCATCTTGTTTAAAAGCATCATTTTGCGTCGGCCCACGCATAACAAGATGCAAACGCGATCGCCTCGAAAGATTGTCATCATCCCGCCTCGTAGAACCCAAAATCGTCGGCAGACAATGGGCAGGCAAAAGCAGATTCTCAGCGGAAACTCAGCCGCAAGGATTGCTCAGAATGACAACACAATCGTCCCCTACACCGCATGACGCCATTTTTAAACAGCTACTGGCCCATATCGATACCGCCAGAGACTTTATTGATATCCATCTTCCGGCAGACCTGCGCTCGCTGTGCGATCTCAACACGCTTCAGCTGGAATCAGGTAGTTTTATTGAAGAAGATCTGCGGGCTTACTATTCCGACGTGCTGTACTCATTGGAAATCAATAATAAGACGGGCTATATCCATGTGCTTATTGAGCATCAAAGCTCACCGGACAAGCAGATGCCGTTTCGTCTCATGCGCTATAGCGTCGCCGCCATGCAGCGCCATCTGGAAGCGGGAAATACACATCTCCCGTTGGTTGTTCCCATTTTGTTTTATCAGGGCAAAACCTCGCCCTACCCCTTCTCAATGAACTGGTACAGTATGTTCGACTTGCCGGAGTGGGCAAAAATAATCTACAACCGCCCTTTTCCGCTGGTCGATATCACGGTGATACCTGATAACGCGATTATGCAGCATCGGCGTATTGCGATCCTGGAGCTCCTGCAAAAGCATATTCGCCAGCGGGATCTCATGTTGCTGCTCGAGCAATTGGGGATTCTGCTTAACGCGGGATACACTACCGCCGAGCAGCTAAAAGTGTTATTTAGCTATATGGGGCAGCGCGGTCACACCGAAAACCCTAAGGCTTTTTTCAATGGACTGGTAAGTCATATACCGCAGGAGGAGTCGATGGAAACGCTGGACGAATGGCTGGAAAAAAACGGCAAAGAGCTTTTTATTGAATGGGGCCAGGAAAAGGGTGAGGCAAAGGCCCGACTAAAAATTGCCAACCGGATGCTGGAAAACGGCATGGAGCGATCGCTGGTTATCCAGCTCACGGAAGTGACGGAAAACGAATTAGAGCAGTTGCAGAATTCCGCAGTTAGTCCTAACTGAATCCGGGCAAAAAAGGGGATAACATCGCGACGCCCGCCGGGCATCGCGATGGTGAAACGCTACCGGCTCTGCTTTCTCAACAGATAGATAAAGTACGGCGCGCCGATAAACGTCGACAGCAATCCTGCCGGGATTTGGTACGGGAACATCAGCATCCGGCCGCACCAGTCGGCAAACACCAGCAGCACTCCGCCAATCAGGCCGGAGATCGCCATATGCGGCATCGTACGCCGGAATCCCATCATACGCGCAATATGCGGCGCCATTAACCCCACGAAGCTGAGCGGGCCAATCGTTAGGGTTGCGGCCGCGGTCAGACATGCCGCCAGCAGCAGCAGCCCGATACGTGACGGCGTCAGCGCCATCCCGACCGCCCTCGCCGCCTCGCCGCCCAGCGGCAGAATCGTCAACCAGCGTCGGCAAAGCGGCGTCAGCGCCAGCAGAATAAGCATCACCGCGCCGCTGCGCATCACGAGCTCCGGCGTGGCGCTGTAGGTTGAGCCGGAAATCCACGTCAGGATCTGCGCCATTCGCGGATCGCCGCTGGCCTGCAGCATCATCAGCAGCATGGTAAACGCCGTGCTCAGCGCCATCCCCGCCAGCAGCATGCGATGCGGCGAGAACCCGCCGCGTCCGGCGGCAATCAGAATGACCAGCAGCGTCGCCGCCGCGCCGAGGCTACCGGCGGGCAGCAGCCAGCCAAAGGCATTTCCCGGCACGAAGAACAGCATCAACACCACGCCAAACGCCGCGCCCGAGCTGATCCCGAGCACTTCCGGACTGGCCATCGGATTACCGGTTAAGCGCTGGATAATGCAGCCCGCCACCGCCAGCATCACGCCAGCGAACAGCGCCGCCAGAATGCGCGGCCAGCGCCAGGGCATTAGCTCATCCAGTAGCGTACCGCTGGCCCAGTGCCAGCCCTGCGCATCGCGGCCGAAAGCCAGCGCCGCGACGATGGCCAGCAGCAGAATCGCCAGCCCGCCCAGCAAGAACCACAGCACATGTTGCCGTTCAGCCAGCACGCTATCGCCACCGTTCATCACCGGCGCGCTAATGCTGCGCAGGCGCGGCAGCAGCCATAGCAGCAGCGGCGCGCCAATCAGCGCGGTCACCGAACCGGTGGAGATCTCCATCCACACCCGGGCCAGCCAGAGGATAACCTGATCGGAGAGCCACAGCAGCAGCGCGCCAATCAGGGCCGCCAGCAGCAGGCGCGAGAGCAGGCGACGCGCGCCCAGCATCTTCGCCAGCAGCGGCGCGAACAGGCCGATAAAGCCAATAATCCCCACCGCATTCACCAACAGGGCGCTAATGATAATCGCCAGGGTCAACGCCCCCAGCCGCGCCAGCGAGAGCGCCAGTCCGAGGTTGCGCGCCACGCCGTCGTCCAGCCCCATCAGGGTCAGCGGACGCAGCAGCAGTAGCGTTAAAATCGCTCCGCCCAGCAGCTGCGGCCACAGCCGCTGCACCACGCTCCAGTCGGTCTGCGTCAGGGTACCGGTACTCCACAGGAACATACTTTGCAGCCGATCGTGATGGAAAATAGCCATTAGTTGATTAAGCGCGCCGCAGTACAGGCTCACCACCAGCCCTGCCAGAATCAACGTCACCGGCGAGAGGCGTTTGCCCCACGACACGCCAAACACCAGCGCGCCGACAATGCACGCCCCGGCCAGCGCGGCGAACTGCGACGCCAGCACGCCAGGGATCGCCCACAGCGTGGTGACCGTCATGCCCAGCTGCGCCCCGGTCGCCACGCCGAGCGTCGTCGGCTCCGCCAGCGGGTTACGTAGCACCTGCTGGAACAGCACGCCCACCAGCCCCAGCCCGGCGCCGACCAGCAGCGATATCGCCAGCCGCGGCAGCAGGCTGTAGTGGAACAGCATCTGAGCGATATTATCGATATTCGGCTGCCAAAGCGCCTGCCCCCATTCGCTTCGCGGCAGCGCCACGTTGAGGTTGAACAGCGTCAGCGCAGCAGCGACGAGAAGGAGCGTCAACAGCAGTGATGTCGCCAAAGGCGAAATTCGCGATCTCATGCCGGGCCTCCCTGAGCGTCGGCCAGCACGCGGGCAAAATGCATCGCCGATAGCGTCGCGCCATAGAACCACACCGCCGGGACGCGCTGAAAACGCCCTGCGCGAACAAACGGCATCGCTCGCCACAGCGGCGTCGCCATAAGCTGCGCCATCTCCCGCGCATTGCCGTGGTCGAAGCAGATAACGTCGGCGTCTCTGTAGGCCGCCAGCCGGTCAATACCGACGGTGACGCTGCCCCAGAAGGTGGTTTCGCCCTGCCAGGCATTTTTGATGGCAAAGCGGTCGAGCACCTCCTGGAACAGGCAGTTTTGCGCAAAAACCAGCACGTGACGGCTATCAAGCAGAGTAATCATCAGCAGCGGACGATCGCCGCGGCGGGCAAAGCGCGGTCGCAGGCTCTCCATCAGCGCGTCAAATTCCGCCAGATGGCGCTTCGCCTCCCGCTGCCTGCCGATCAGATCAGCCATTTCGCCAAGCGACTGCTGAGCCATCATCAGCGGGCGCTTGCCGTCGCTGAAGGTGAATCCTCGTCCGGGCGCTATACGCGCCAGCTTTTCCGCCGACGGGCCGTATCCCGCCGACCAGACCAGAAACGACGGCTTCATCTGCGTCAGCAGCTCCAGATTGGGCTCGGTACGCAGCCCGACGTCAATCACCGAATCAGGCAGCGCCGGTTCATTGACCCACAGCCGGTAGTTAGGGATATCGGCAACGCCGTAGGGCGTAACGCCCAGCGCCAGCAGCAGCTCTACCGGCAGCCATTCGAGCGCGACAATACGCTGCGGATCCACTTCCGCCGCCCGCGCGCCGCGCATCTGCCACAGCAGCGGAGACAGCGCCATTGCGGTCAGCAGGCGCCGCCGCGTGATAAATGTGAGGTTTTCCATCAATAGACAAAACTTACCGGCGCTGCGCCAGCCGGATGCGGCAGGATCCCCATCGGGATGCCGTAAATTTGTTCCAGGGTTTCGCTGCGCATCAGCTCCGCGGGCGTTCCCTGAGCGATCATCTCACCGCCGCGCAGCGCAACCAGATAGTCGCAGTAGCGCGCCGCCATATTGATATCATGCAGTACGGCGATCACCGTCAGCCCGCGCTGCTGGCTGAGGCGATGGACCAGCGCCAGCACATCCACCTGGTGGGCGATATCCAGCGCCGAGGTCGGTTCATCGAGCAGCAGGCAGCGGCTATCCTGAGCCACCAGCATGGCAATCCACGCGCGCTGGCGTTCACCGCCGGAGAGGCTGTCCACCAGCCGGTGGGCCAGCGGTTTTAGCCCGACCAGCGCAATCGCCTCTTCCACTTTCTCCCGATCCGCCGCGCCAAAACGCCCCAGCGCTCCGTGCCACGGATAGCGGCCGATCGCCACCAGCTCCCGCACCGTCATGCCTTCCGCCGGCGGCAGCTGCTGCGGCAGATAAGCCACTTTGCGGGCAAAGGCTTTACTGCCCCAGCTGTCGAGCGGCTGACCGTCGAGCAAAACCTCCCCGTCCGAGGGCGCCTGATGGCGGCCAAGCATTTTCAGCAGCGTCGATTTGCCGGAGCCGTTATGGCCAATCAGGCCCGTGACTTTTCCCGCCGGGAAGGTTAACGACAGGGGATGCAGCAGCGTTCGGCCGGGCACGCGGAAGGTCACGCGGTCCAGTGAAAACGTCGTATCGGAGTGCGGAGTGATTTCCTGCATAACGGAACCTGGTCAGAGGCGCGGCGAACCGCGCCCGTTAAGTGGTTAGAAACGGAAAGTCGCGGTCGCCACAACCTGGCGCTCAGCGCCCCAGAAGCAGCCATAAGTATTAAAGCAGCTTGCCACGTACTCTCGGTCAAACAAGTTGTTCACGTGAAGCGCCACGTTAGAACCCGCCATACCCACGCGGGCCAGGTCATAACGGACTAATGCATCAACAACCGTGTAACTACCCACCTTAAAGGAGTTCGCTGGATCACCATAGCTGGAGCCAGTGAAACGTGCGCCAGTACCCAATGTCAGTCCAGACAGCGGGCCGTTAAATAAGGTGTAATCCCCCCACAGTGATGCCATATGTTTTGGCACCTGTGCCGGCGTGTTACCTTTGTAGGTGGTATCCGTAGTGTATTGCGCATCGGTATAGGTATAAGAACCGACAACGTTGACGCTAGCGGAAAGCGCAGCTTTGGCTTCAATCTCCACGCCGCGCGAACGAATTTCACCACCTTCAACCGAGAAGAACGAACCTGCAGGATCGGCCATCAGGTTATTGGTTTTGGTCAACTGATAGAGGGCACCGGTAATCACAATAGGACGATCGTTGGGTACGTATTTCACACCAGCTTCGTACTGTTTACCTTTAGACGGAGCAAAAACATTACCGCTTGCGCCAGTCTGCGAGGCTGGCTCAAACGATTCGCTATAGCTGAAATAAGGCGTTATACCATTATCGAACAGGTAGTTAACACCACCGCGCCAGGTAAATTGTTTATCATTTCTGGAACTCTGCGTCGCGGTAACACGGTTCAACGAATCCTGTTTCGCCCAGTCGTAACGACCACCCAGAGTAACCAGCACTTTATCCCACTGCGCCTGGTCCTGTACGTAAAGACCAGTCTGTTTCTGTTTATTCAGCACTTGATAAGCACCTGATGGCCCTGGGTGCGAACCAAAATCAAAATCGCTGCGATCGAGATTATAGATATCGGATGGCGTCACTGAACCCGCATAGCCAAACCAGGAATCGATATCGTTACGCATCCGCATGAAATCAACGCCAGTCAGCAGGATATGATCTACTGAGCCGGTCGCGAACTTGCTTTGCAACTGGGTATCGACAGAGAAATTCTGTAATTTTTCATTATCAATTACGTACTGTCGGGTCAGCGTATGGCCCCATTGTGACTGGGGAACACTGGCGCAAGGGCTGGTGGCTGGGTTGCTCGAATAAAGTGGGTCAGAACACATCCCATAGCCGTAGACACTGTTCTGCGAAACTTTATTTTGCGCGTAACGCAGGTTCTGGCGCACGGTAAAGGTATCGTTGAATTCGTGGTCAAAGCTATAGCCAACCATTTTCTCATTACGTGAGTAAGTGTTGTTGTTGGCGCCTTCATTGAAGTCGGTTGGGAGACGATTACCGTTCGGTAACGGTGACACCGTTCCCTCTTTCGGCAACCAGCCGTAGTAACCAGTCTCCGGTTCATTCTGAAAATAGGAGAGGAACGTAAAGTTGGTTTTGTCATCCGGGCGCCAGCTAAAAGCGGGTGCAATCGCGTAACGTTGCTCCTCAGCGCCTTTCTGCTGTGCATTGGCAGAGCGTGCCAGACCAGTCAGGCGATAAGAATAAACGCCGTCCTCGTCAATCGCATCGCTGAAGTCAAAACCGGTCTGCCATAGATTATCGGTGCCCATTTTAAACTGGACTTCTTTTAGCGGCTCCGTTGTAGGACGTTTGCTGACCATATTCAGCAAACCACCCGGGCTGCTCTTTCCGTAAAGTACGGAAATCGGACCGCGCATAACTTCCGCACGCTCCAGCATATAGGGATCAATCACCGCATCATTATAGAAGTTACCCTGCATTTTCAGGCCATTCAGAAAGTTATTCTGGCTTTGGCCATCAGCAGCGAAACCGCGGATGATCAGATAGTCATAAGTATTAGAGGCACCACGCGTTCCCACGGCAACGCCAGGCGTATAGCTCAGTGCTTCTTTAACGGACTTCGGTTGATGTAGCGCCATCTCCTCGGCGGTCACCACGGAAATAGACTGCGGCACCTTTTGAATAGGAGTATCTGTTTTGGTACCGGTGGCCGATTGTCGCGCCGCGATGGTCGCTGCCGGTCCCCAGGCGCTCTCCTGCGGGGCCGGAGCGGCGGTGACGGTAATGGTTTCTTCTTTCGGTTCAACTGCCGCCTGTGCATAAACAGACATGCCGCTAACCGCCGTGGCTACTACAACTGCGATTTTACGCAGCGAGTGATTTGGCTGAGCAGTTTTAAGACGCGCCATGGGTATATCTCTAATAGAAGTGAATGATAACGTAAACGAGAATTATTATTATAACGGGTGACATAATAGGCGAAACGCGCGCGGCAAGGCAAGAAATATGCCCCCTGTGAGCGATCAAAGGATGAATAAATAACCAGACGGTAAGTGTGGGGTTAAACGGCTGTTAATTAAATGACAGAGATAAAAAGGCCCTCTACTACCGGAGTAGTAGAGGGCCTATATTTCCGCCTCCATTTAACCGACACAGCGCCGGTTTACAGGATGCAGCGGCGGGTTAATTGCTGCCGAACATATCCTTAATCCAGCCCGCTACGCCATCGCTCTTCTCCTGCTTCGGCGGTTGCTGCTGCTGATTTTGCTGCTGCGGCTGCTGCCCGGACTGATTGAACGGGTTATTCGCCTGCTGCTGCTCAAGCTGCTGCTGTTGGATCTGTTCGCCCTGGCGGCACAGCGCGTCCGGCGAGGTCGTCCATACCGGCAGCGAGCGCATGCCGCCGCTGCAGACAAAGTTACCGCTGCCATCGACGCCCATATCCACCACGTCTTCAGGCGGGGTCAGCACCAGCGGCGTCGGCGTCTGGTTAGCCAGGTAGCGCTGATAAATTGACATCGCGCCGCTGGCGCCGTACAGCTTGGTCGGCTGGTTATTATCGCGACCCACCCAGGTAATGGTCACCTGGCCGCCATCAATACCGGCAAACCAGGTATCAACGTTGTTGTTGGTGGTCCCGGTTTTACCCGCCAGATGCAGGCCCGGATACTTCGCGCCCAGCTGGCGACCGGTACCGCGCTGCACCACCTGCTGCATGGTCCACAGCGTCATATACGCCGCCTGCGCCGGCACCGCGCGTTCCGCCTGCGGATAGCTCTGATAGAGCACGGTACCATCTTCAGCGATAACGGAACGCAGCGCGGACAGCGGTGCGCGGTTACCCCCGCTGGCAATGGTCTGGAACGCCTGCGCCACTTCAATCGGCGTCAGGTTCAGCGCCCCCAGCAGCATAGACGGCACGGCGTTCAGCTGATTCTTCGGCGCGCCCAGCTTAGTCCAGGTATCGACCACCGCCGGCAGACCCAGCGCCATCCCAAGGTTCACCGTCGGCACGTTCATTGAACGCGTCAGCGCGTCAACCAGCATCACTTTACCGCTATCGCTGTAGCGACGATCGTCGTTCTGCGGCGACCACGTCTGGCCATTAGACAGGCGAATCGAGATAGGCGCATCGGCAATCCAGGTATTGAGACGATACTGGTTCGGCTGGCTTAGCGCGGTCAGATAGGTCGCCGGTTTTGCCAGTGAACCAATTGAACGGCGCGCCTGCATCGCGCGGTTATAGCCGGCAAACTGCGGCTCCGCGCCGCCGACCATCGCCCGCACCTCGCCGGTGAAGCGGTCGACCACCACCATCGCGGTTTCCAGATCCGGCAGCTTACGCTGTTTCTTCAGCGCCGGAATACCTTCCGTCGCCGCTTTTTCCGCCGCGTCCTGCGCGACCGAGTCGAAGGTGGTAAAGATCTTCACGCCGGAGAGATCTTTCACTTTGTCGCCCAGCTTCGCCTGCAGCTCCTGGCGTACCATCTGCATAAACGCCGGCTGCGGAGAGATCACCCCGCCGCGCGGCTGTACGCCCAGCGGACGCGCGCTCAGCATGTCATACAGTTCCTGATCGATAACCTGCTGCTGCTGCAGCAGACGCAGCACGAGATTGCGTCGCTCCAGCGCCAGCTTCGGGTTACGCCACGGGTTGTAGACCGACGCGCCTTTTACCATCCCCACCAGCAGCGCCTGCTGATCGAGGCTCAGCTCTTCCACCGGACGACCAAAGTAATAGAGGCTCGCCAGCGGGAAGCCGCGGATCTCGTTATCGCCGCTCTGACCGAGGTACACCTCGTTCATGTACAGCTCAAGGATACGATCCTTGCTGTAGCGGGCATCGACGATCAGCGCCATATAGGCTTCATTAATCTTACGCCAGTACGAACGTTCGCTGGAGAGGAACAGGTTCTTCACCAGCTGCTGGGTCAGCGTACTCGCCCCCTGCACCGTACGCCCGGCGGTCAGGTTCGCCAGCACCGCGCGGCCAATCGAGTAGAGGCTGATGCCGTCGTGTTCGTAGAAATGGCGGTCTTCCGTCGCCAGCAGGGTATCGACCAGCAGATCCGGGAAGCCGTTGCGCTTAACAAACAGACGCTGTTCGCCGTTGGCCGATTGCAGCATGGTGATCAGGCGCGGATCGAGACGGAAGAAACCGAACTGGCGGTTGTTATCCATATTCTCGATAGTGTCCAGACGATCGCCATTAAAGGTCAGACGCGCGCGCACCTGCCCTTCTTTACTGTCCGGGAAATCGAACGGACGGCGGATCATCTCGATACTGTTGGCCTGTACCGTGTATTCGCCCGGGCGCGTCATCGCGCTCACCTGACGATACTGCGTGGCGTTGAGCAGGCGCACCATTTCGTTTTTGCTGATCTGCATATCCGGCTCAAGGTTGACCATCCGGCCATAAACCGCCGCGGGCAGATCCCAGACTTTACCGTCGATGCGGCTGCGGATTTTCTGATCGAGGTAGACGCCATAGGCGGCAATCAACACCGCGCAGACGACCCCAATCTTAATCAGCAGCCATAGCCAGGCGCGTTTACGACGAGGGGGTTTACCGCCTTTGCCTTTTCCTTTCCGCGGCATCGGTTTTTCATCCTCATAGTCATCATCATCGTAATCGTCGTCGTAGTCCTCTTCCCGGACCCGACGGCGAGTTATCTTTTGTTTTGCCGGGCGCGAGGGTCTCCCCTTACGTCCGATCGGCTCGCGGTCATCTCCCGCCATGCTTTTTCTCCGCAACTTACAGGCGTAAAGGCCTGATTCTCAATGTTTCCCCGATTGGGGGAAAGAAGAAATCTCTCAAATTGACGCCCGACCGTTTTGGCTTTCAGGCGACCATTTATGAACTGCGCGACGCGTTATCATGTCGCTCGCATGATTTTCACTTTAAAAATTCACCATACAAATCAAATTGTTACCGGCTTCATCGACAGAATAGTTCGGGACACGGTACTTGTTGTCCAGGCGATACAGGATAGCACTAAACCGCGACATTCTTAACCAGCATTTTACATGCTCATCAGGTAACAAAAGGGAAATTATTATGTTTTTTAACAACATAAACATGTCCGTCCGTATCCTTCTACATGCCGCCAAAAGAAAGCGGAACGGCAACGCCGGAAAATAGTATTTCCGCCATAAAAGAAAAATCATGCAGGTGAAAGAAAAACAAATTTAAAAGACGACAATGATAAAAAAGCGAGCCGCTTAACATTGATAATTTGGCAGATTTTCTGATGACTGCGGACAAATATTTGTTAAACTGTCAGCCAATTAATTTTTCCGATTAATATATTATGCGCAACTTTATTCTATTCCCGCTTATGGCGGTCGCCCTGCTCTCAGGCTGTCAGCAAAATCGTTCGACAACCCTCAGTCCTGCCGTGAGCGGTCAGGCCCAGCTTGAGCAGCTCGCCTCCGTCGCCGCCGGGGCGCGCTATCTGAAGAATAAATGCAACCGCAGCGATCTGCCCGCCGATGAAGCGATTAATCGTGCGGCAATAAACGTGGGTAAAAAACGCGGATGGGCGAATATTGACGATAATCTGCTAAGCCAGCGCAGCGCGCAGCTATATCAACAGCTCCAACAGGACAGTACCCCGGAAGCCACAAAATGCAGCCAGTTTAATCGCCAGCTGGCGCCATTTATTGATAGCCTGCGCGGCAATAAATAGCGCTTATTTTTATTCCGCTCGCACTATTTTATTCAGCCTGCGGACTCTCCTCAATCGCCCCGCCCGGCCAGTCATCCAGCGCCGCGAGGGTAAACGTTTTACCGTTGAAGCTAAATACGGTGAGATCCTGCTGAATCTGTTCAATAACCAGGTTCGGCAGCGGCGAGTCGCCCTCCTTCCAGGACTGTCCGTTTAATACAATGCTGCGTTTCTCCGCCAGCGAGGCGTAGACGTGCGCGCTATAGCGCAGAGGCGGCAGAGTATCTTCATCGATCGCTATTTCTGGTTCAGCCTTCATTTCTGGCTCGGCTTTAACCGCCGTCACGGCAGTTTTGACCGCCGGTTGATTCAGCGGCACTAACGCCGCATGCGCTACTGGCTGGCTCATCGGCTGCGGCTCGGGCTTATTCCGCCACTGCTCGCCGCCGAACCAGCCGAGCGCAATCAGCAGCGCGGCGTACAGCGGTACGGTCACATAGGGGATCTGCACCATTTTTCCAACCACCGCCGGGGGCGCGGACTGCGGGTACGGCTCTTGCTGACGAACAAGCACGGGCTTCTCCTTAATCAAGACACGCCATCCCGGCCCGTGGTTATGACGCCGCGGGCCGGGAGGTTCAGGTCTTACTTGCTGCTGACCGGCAGCCCGGCGCCCTGGGCATCGCCCTGCGGCATTTCCAGCACCGCCACCGACCATGCCGGCAGCGTGACCGTGCCATCAGCGGCAATCTGCACGCCGTTTGCCAGCGAATTTTCACCCGCCGCCTGCTGGATCGCGCTCAGCTGCAGCGTTTCACCGGCAAACTCATTCAGCGTACGGCTTTCCGGCGCGGCGTTAATCACCACCACCAGGCCGTCAAGACGGCTATCCAGGCTGGCGCCCGCTTTCACTCCGTCATCCACGGTCATAATCAGCAGACCGGCCTGCTGGTCTGAACCGGTATTACGGAAATCAACGCGCTTCATCACCGCGCTGCCGTCGCCTAAGGTGAACAGCGGGGAGGATTTACGCAGCTCGGTCAGCTCCTGGTAGAACGCGGTCATCTGCTTCAGCTCCGCTTCGCCCGGAGTGGCAACCATCTCTTTGACGCGAGTAATCACGTCATAGTTGCTGCCGTCATCGCTGATGCGCGGCATCCCAACGTTGTAGTTATTATCCTGCAGGGAATAATCCACGCGGTTGAACCAGTCGCCGGAGTCGTAGGAGTCGCGGGTAAAGGATTTCGAGCGCAGCAGTTCAGAACCCTGCTGGTCGAAAGCGATCCCCTGCCCGAGCATCACCGTCGCCAGCGAAACGGCCTGCATGCGAACGCGGGTCGCCAGGTCGGCTTCCTGGGACGCTTTATAGCTGATCATGTCCCACAGCGTCTGGTTGTCGTGCTTCGAAACATAGTTGACGACTTCCGTCGGGTCTGCGGCATAGCCGCCAGGCGCGCCGTTATAGTCAATTTCGCTGCCTTTCTTCACCGCACCGTCTTTGTCGATCATCACAAAGTCAGCGAGGTTACCGGCCATGCCCAGACGGGTCAGATCGGCCAGATGACGCACCTGGTCATCGCTCAGGCTGGCGAGTTCGTTTGGCAACACGCCCGCGCCGCTGCCGACGCCCTGGTTCTGACGCAGAGCATCGCCGGAATCGAACGGGCCGCCGCCGCGCACGGAGTCGCGCAGGCGATCGGAGAACGTGCCGATGCCGGTACCTTTCAGGTTGATCTGCGAGGCGATTTCAAAACGGTCGCTCTGGTTAGAGTCCCAGCCTTCGCCGAAGAAGTAGATATCCGGGTTCAGGGCCTTAATGCGCTCCCACGCCGACAGAATTTGCGCTTTCGGGTGATAGCCCATCAGATCGAAGCGGAAGCCATCGATTTTATAGTCCGTGGTCCACACCGCCAGCGAGTCGGCGATCAGCTTGGCGAACATCCGATGCTCCGGCGCAGAGTCGGAACAGCAGGTGGCGGATTCAACGCTGCCGGTAATTTCATTCAGACGCTGATAGTACCAGGGTACGATCTTATCCAGCACCGACGTGCGGTCGGTCGGGCCCGCGGCGTTGGTGTGGTTGTATACCACGTCCATAATGACGTTCATCCCCAGATCCTGCTTGATCGCCTGAATCATGGTGCGGAACTCTTTGATGCGCGTCGTGCCTTCCGGATCGGTCGCGTAGGAGCCTTCCGGAACCGTGTAGTGGAACGGATCGTAGCCCCAGTTGTAGGAGTCGGTCTGCGCCACCAGCGTATTCAGCGCCTGCACCTGCGGATTATCCTGGCTATCGCTCTGCTTAAGCTGATTCAGCACCTCTTCCACGGTGGAGCCGCTGTCGCAGTATCCGGCGAACTCGCTGCTTTTCACCGCGCTGTTCACTTCGCACAGGCGGCTGAACGGCTGCTGAATATCGGCGACTTTGTCGCTGAACTCGTTCACCGTCGCCAGATCGAAGACCGGCAGCAGTTCAACGTGCGTGACGCCTGAAGCGGAGAGCTTCTTCAGATGCTGCACCATATTGCTGTCGCCGGCGGTCAGCGCAAGGTATTTACCGCGCAGTTCGGCCGGAACGGTCTGGTCCCAGGCAGAGAGATCGCGAATATGCGATTCATGAATCGTCATCTTCGCTAAATCCGCTTTTGTCTTCTGGGCATGCGGCATCGTCAGGCTATCCCAGCCGTCAGGCTTCAGGGCGCTGTCGTTGAGATCGACCACCTGGCTGTACTCCGAGTTGGTCGACAGGCTATGCGCATACGGATCGGTGACTTCGTACTGTTCAACCTTGCGCGACTGCGGGTGATAAACCGTCATCGCATAGCGGTAGAACGCGCCTTTCAGATCGCTACCGCTCTGCCACGACCACGCGCCGGAAGCGCTGTCGCGGGTCATCGGATGGCTGCCAATCACTTTTTTGTCCGCGCTGTAGACCACCACATCCACCTGCTGAGCGGTCGGCGCCCAAACGCGGAAGGTGACGCCGCCGTCGGCCAGTTGCGCGCCGTAGCTCAGGGCTTCCGCCGCTTCGGCATAGGTATCATCCAGCACGCCCGCCGTCTGTACCTGGGTGGCGGAAATCAGGATCCCGTCCTCTGCGGCGGCAATGGCGACCGTTTCTCCCTGCAGCAGCTCGTCAACGTTGGCGTTGTCCGGCAGCTTAAAGGCCGCATAGCTGGAAAGGTGCGGAAAGCGCATGCTGACCTGCTGGCTGACGGTAGTCGGCGTCAGTTTCAGATAGCGGTCGGTAAATTTGCCTTCGCCGTCGGCCGCCACTTTACTGCTGTGGCTGTAGTAGAGGCGCACGAGGGGCTTATCCTGCCCGCCCGGCCACAGCAGCGTATTTTTATCGACCCAGTGGGCTTCGGCCAGCGCGACGCCAAAAGCGGCGCGGAAGGCGTCGGCGCGGGAGTCATAGACCGCGCTGTTGCCGGCGATCACCGATACCGTACGATCGGTAAAGTCGCCAAACGACACCCGCAGGTCGCTATCGATCAGCTTATCGGTGCCGTCGCGAACGATAACGTTAATACAGCCGCTCTCTTTGTTGAGCGGGATCACCCAGTACGGGCCATATTTATCGCTGCCGCTCGGCGTGGTGCTGACGTCATTCCAGTCCGCTACCGGCGCGCTCAGCGCGTCGCAGGTTTCGTTGTTCCATAAGTAGAGGTTTTTACTGCTGTAGTCCGCAGCGCTACTGCTGGTGATGCCGGCGATATCCACCAGGTGAATGACCGCCTGCTTTTCTGTCGCCGTGGCCGCTTCGCCGGGTACGGCAACGTCAGGTAAACGTACAACCACATCCTGATTACCAGGAGTGTCGGGATTTCCAGAGGAAGAAGAAGAGGATCCGTTATCGCAGCCGCTAAGTAAAACCAGCGATCCCAGAACCAGGGCATTACGGGTATATCTGAGCATTCGATAGTCCCTATACATGCTGATTAAATTATATGAAGTGTTATATACGCGAAACTATTCCTGGCGCACTTAAGCACCATAAAAAAATAACGAGCATATCTTTAAAGCGCCGATAATTAGATATTCTTGCTCTCTCCGGTTCAATCATCCATTCGCTCATTACGTGGGGGCGTAGGCGGCCGGAGGAGAAAAAATAAAAAGGGAATGACGACCGCAATAGCCAAACTCTTTATGATTCGCAGCGACCTACGCAGATTCCCGCAATAAGCACGCTCACAATAAAAAAAGCCCCACCAATATCGGTAGGGCGGTACCTTTTGCTGAGGGAAATAGAATGAGCAAAGGAATAAAAATGCATAATTCCGTGATGAGACTAACAATATCAAATAAAAAAATAATTAATTACGCGCCTCATATTGTGACGTCCATCATATTATTTTTTATCTGCCAGCAGCTCGCCCAATTAACCTGGAAAATAATTCTCCCGGTAAACTTTACGGATAACGCATTGAGCTCTGCCGATATGACGGCGCCCGCAACCCCCTCCCCGGAAACGGCGCTGCCGCGCTTTACGCTGTTTGGCCTTGCGGAGAAAACCTCCGCCTCCGCGCACGGCGGCAACCTCGACCAGGCGCCCGTATCGGCGCTCAAACTGCGCGTTACCGGCCTGCTCGCCAGCACCGATCCCTCTCGCGCCATTGCCATCATGATGAAAGGGAATCAACAGGTTAGCCTCGGGATTGGCGATAGCACGCCGGGCGGAGAGGCGAAAATCGTCGCCATTTTCCCCGACCGCCTGATTGTTAATTACCGCGGCAGAAATGAGGCTATCCCGCTGTTTAACGACCCGCCCGCCGCCGGCAAAAATAGCGCTGCGCCGCCAGCCCGCCAATTGGCGCAGGAGCTCCGCGCGCAGCCGCAAAATATTCTTCATTACCTCAATATTTCGCCGGTCATGGTTAACGACAAGCTCAGCGGATATCGTCTGAATTCGGGCAAAGACCCGGCGCTATTTCGCCAGGCGGGTCTCAAGGAAAACGATCTGGCGATAGCCCTGAACGGCCTGGATCTCCGCGATAAAGAACAGTCCCGCCAGGCATTAGCCCAGCTACCGGAATTAACTGAAATAACTCTTACCGTTGAACGCGACGGCCAGAAACAAGATATTTATCTAGCCCTGAGGGATGAATAATTGATCATCGCCAACGTCATTCGCCCATTTTCCCTGATGCTGCTGGTATTCGCCGCGCTGTTATTCAAACCGGCCGCGGCGGAAGAGTTTTCCGCCAGCTTTAAGGGCACCGATATTCAGGAATTTATCAATACGGTGAGTAAAAACCTGAATAAAACGGTCATTATCGATCCCAGCGTACGCGGCACCATTACCGTGCGCAGCTACGATATGCTCAACGAAGAGCAATATTATCAATTCTTCCTCAGCGTCCTCGATGTCTATGGCTTCGCGGTGATTAATATGAATAACGGCGTCCTGAAAGTCGTTCGTTCGAAGGATGCGAAAACCGCCGCGGTGCCGGTGGCGAGCGATGCCGCGCCGGGCATTGGCGATGAGGTCGTCACCCGCGTCGTGCCCCTGACCAACGTCGCGGCCCGCGATCTGGCGCCGCTGCTGCGCCAGCTTAACGATAACGCCGGCGCGGGCAGCGTGGTGCACTATGAACCCTCCAACGTCCTGCTGATGACCGGCCGCGCGGCGGTCATCAAGCGCCTGCTAACCATCGTCGAACGCGTCGATAACGCCGGAGACCGCAGCGTGGTGACCGTTCCCCTCGCCTGGGCCTCCGCCGCCGATGTGGTCAAGCTGGTGACCGAACTCAACAAAGACACCAGCAAATCGGCGCTGCCCGGCTCAATGGTCGCCAACGTGGTGGCCGATGAACGCACCAACGCGGTGCTGGTCAGCGGCGAGCCGAACTCCCGCCAGCGGATCATCGCGATGATTAAGCAGCTCGACCGCCAGCAGGCGACCCAGGGCAATACCAAAGTGATCTACCTGAAATACGCCAAAGCCTCCGACCTGGTGGAAGTGCTGACCGGCATCAGCAGCACGATGCAGAGCGAAAAGCAGGCCGCGAAGCCGGTGGCGGCGCTGGATAAAAATATCATTATCAAAGCGCACGGTCAGACCAACGCCCTGATTGTCACCGCCGCCCCGGACGTAATGAACGATCTGGAGCGGGTGATCGCCCAGCTGGATATCCGCCGCCCGCAGGTGCTGGTCGAAGCGATTATCGCCGAAGTGCAGGACGCTGACGGTCTGAACCTCGGCATCCAGTGGGCCAATAAAAATGCCGGGATGACCCAGTTCACCAACAGCGGTCTGCCGATAACCACGGCCATCGCCGGGGCCAACCAGTACAACAAAGACGGCACCGTCAGCAGCTCGCTGGCGAGCGCCTTAAGCTCCTTCAACGGCATTGCCGCCGGCTTCTACCAGGGCAACTGGGCGATGCTGTTAACCGCCCTCTCCAGCAGCACCAAGAACGATATTCTCGCGACGCCGAGTATCGTTACCCTCGACAACATGGAAGCCACCTTTAACGTCGGCCAGGAGGTCCCGGTGCTGACCGGCTCGCAAACCACCTCCGGCGATAACATCTTCAATACCGTCGAGCGCAAAACCGTCGGCATCAAGCTAAAAGTGAAGCCGCAGATCAATGAAGGCGATTCGGTTCTGCTGGAGATCGAACAGGAGGTCTCCAGCGTGGCGGACGCCGCCTCCAGCACCAGCTCGGATCTCGGCGCGACCTTCAATACCCGTACGGTCAATAACGCCGTGCTGGTCGGCAGCGGCGAAACGGTGGTCGTCGGCGGACTGCTGGATAAAAGCGTCTCCGACACCGCCGACAAAGTCCCTCTGCTCGGCGATATCCCGGTGATTGGCGCGCTGTTCCGCTCCACCAGCAAAAAGGTCTCCAAGCGCAACCTGATGCTGTTTATCCGCCCGACGGTGATCCGCGACCGCGACGAGTACCGTCAGGCTTCATCCGGGCAGTACACCGCGTTTAACGACGCCCAGAGCAAACAGCGCGGCAAAGAGAACAACGACGCGATGCTGAGTAACGATCTGCTGGAGATCTACCCGCGCCAGGATACCGCCGCGTTCCGCCAGGTCAGCGCCGCCATCGACGCCTTCAATCTGGGAGGCAATCTATGACCCCCGCCGCTGAACGACGCCCGCTGCTCCCCTTCGGCTACGCCCGCGCGCACAACGTGATGCTCCTGAGCAACGGCGAAAGCTGCGAGGTTTTCTGCCTCGCCGCCACCGCGCCGCAGGCGCTGCTGGAAGCCCGCAGGGTGGCCGGGATGCCGTTCAGCCTCGAGCGACTGGAAGCGGAGGCGTTCGAAAAGCTGCTGGTGCTGAGCTATCAGCGCGACTCCGCCGAGGCCCGGCGCATGATGGCGGATATCGGCAACGAGCTGGATCTGTACACCCTTGCCGAAGAGCTGCCGGACACCGACGACCTGCTGGATAGCGAAGACGACGCGCCGATTATCCGCCTGATTAACGCCATGCTCACCGAGGCTATCAAAGAGAAAGCGTCGGATATTCATATCGAAACCTATGAACGCCACCTGCAAATTCGCTTTCGCGTCGACGGCGTACTGCGCGAAATTCTGCGCCCCCAGCGCCGCCTCGCCGCGCTGCTGATCTCGCGCATTAAGGTGATGGCGAGCCTTGATATCGCCGAAAAGCGCATTCCTCAGGACGGTCGCATGGCGCTGCGCATTGGCGGACGCGCCGTCGACGTGCGCGTCTCCACCCTGCCGTCGAGCTACGGCGAACGCGTGGTGCTGCGTCTGCTCGATAAAAACAGCGTCAATCTCGACCTGCTGACCCTCGGCATGTCGCCCGCGCTGCTTCAGCAGGTGGATGGACTGATCGCCCGCCCGCACGGCATCGTGCTGGTAACCGGGCCGACCGGTTCGGGAAAAAGCACCACTCTCTACGCCGCGCTGAGCCGCCTCGATGCCCGCGAGCGCAACATCATGACCATTGAAGATCCTATCGAATATGAGCTGGAGGGCATCGGTCAGACCCAGGTTAACGCGAAAGTCGATATGACCTTTGCCCGCGGGCTGCGCGCCATTTTGCGCCAGGACCCTGACGTGGTGCTGGTGGGCGAAATTCGCGACGGCGAAACGGCGCAGATCGCCGTTCAGGCTTCGCTAACCGGTCATCTGGTGCTCTCAACGCTGCACACTAACAGCGCGCTGGGCGCCATCTCGCGCCTGCAGGATATGGGCGTGGAGCCTTTTCTGCTCTCCACCTCGCTGCTGGCGGTGATGTCGCAGCGGCTGGTGCGCCGGCTCTGCCCGCACTGTCGCCAGCAGGAACCGGCCAATGCCGACACCGCCCGCCAGATGGAGATCGCTCCCGGCACGGCGCTCTGGCAGCCCCGGGGCTGCGCCGAGTGCGGCTTTACCGGCTATCGCGGACGTACCGGCATTCACGAACTGCTGCTGGTGGACGATCGCGTGCGTATGGCAATCCACCGCGGCGAAAACGAGGTGACGCTGATCCAGCAGCTGGGGGCGGACTATATCACCCTGCGCCACGCCGGACGGGACAAGGCGCTGGCGGGGATCACCAGCTGGCAAGAGGTGCTGCGGGTTAGCGAACAGCAGATCGCGGAGGCCTCCTGACATGGCGCTTTTTCGCTATCAGGCCGTTGATGAAAACGGTAAAACCCGGCGCGGCGTCCAGCAGGCGGACTCCGCCCGCCACGCTCGCCAGCTGCTGAGGGAAAAGGGCTGGCTGGCGCTGGACATCGCCCCGGCAGCCGGCAGCGGCGGGCAACTGCGTTTTATTCGCCGCACCAACGCCCGCGATCTCGCCCTCGTTACCCGCCAGCTGGCGACGCTGGTCGCCGCCGCCATCCCGCTGGAAAAAGCGCTCGACGCGGTGGCCCAGCAGTGTGAAAAAAACCAGCTGAAAACCCTGATTGCCGGCGTGCGCGGCAAAGTGCTGGAAGGCCATTCGCTGGCGGAAGCGATGCGCGGCTACCCGGGCTGCTTCGACGCGCTCTACTGCGCGATGGTCGCCGCCGGAGAAGCCTCCGGCCACCTCGACGGCGTGCTGAACCGGCTGGCGGACTATACCGAACAGCGCCAGCAGCTGCGCGCCCGGCTGCTGCAGGCGATGATTTACCCCATCGTGCTGACCCTGGTGGCGGTCAGCGTGATCGTCATTCTGCTATCGACGGTGGTGCCGAAGGTTGTCGAGCAGTTTATCCACCTTAAGCAGGCGCTGCCGTTTTCCACCCGCCTGCTGATGGCGATGAGCGATGTGCTGCGCGCCGCCGGTCCGTGGCTGCTGCTGGCCGCCATGCTCGTCGCTCTGCTGCTGCGCTACCTGCTGCGGCAGCCGGCAAAGCGGCTGGCCTGGCACAGGCTGCTGCTGCGCCTGCCGCTGATTGGCCGGGTCGCGCGCAGCGTTAACAGCGCCCGCTACGCCCGCACCCTGAGCATTCTCAACGCCAGCGCCGTTCCGCTACTGCTGGCGATGCGCATCAGCGCGGAAGTATTAAGCAACGCCTGGGCGAAGCGCCAGCTGGAAGCCGCCAGCGACGCGGTTCGCGAAGGCGTCAGCCTGCATCGCGCGCTCGAAATGACCCAGCTGTTCCCGCCGATGATGCGCTACATGGTCGCCAGCGGCGAACAGAGCGGCGAGCTCAACGGCATGCTGGAGCGCGCGGCGGATAACCAGGACCGGGATTTGAGCGCGCAAATTCAGCTGGCCCTCAGCCTGTTTGAACCTTTGCTAATAGTGGCGATGGCCGGCATGGTGCTGTTTATCGTCCTCGCCATCCTGCAACCGATACTGCAGCTCAATACCCTGATGAGTATGTAATTGTTCTAATGGAGAAAAATATGCAACGACAGCGCGGATTCACCTTACTGGAAATCATGGTGGTGATTGTTATCCTCGGCGTGCTCGCCAGCCTCGTGGTGCCCAACCTGATGGGCAACAAGGAAAAGGCCGACCGGCAAAAAGTGGTCAGCGATCTTGTGGCGCTCGAGGGGGCGCTGGACATGTACAAACTGGATAACAGCCGCTATCCCACCACCGAGCAGGGGCTGCAGGCGCTGGTCAGCGCGCCATCGGCCGAGCCGCACGCGCGCAACTATCCTGAAGGCGGCTATATTCGCCGTCTGCCGCAGGATCCCTGGGGCAGCGATTACCAGCTGCTGAGCCCCGGCCAGCACGGACAGGTGGATATTTTCAGCCTCGGGCCGGACGGCGTACCGGAGAGCAATGACGATATCGGCAACTGGACAATCGGGAAGAAATAGTGCGACAGCGCGGCTTTACGTTGCTGGAGATGATGCTCATTTTGCTGCTGATCGGCGTCAGCGCGGGCATGGTGATGCTGGCCTTCCCCGCCTCGCGCGACGATAGCGCGGCGCAGGCGCTGGCGCGCTTTGAGGCGCAGCTGCGCTTTGTCCAGCAGCGAGGGCTGCAAACCGGCCAGTTTTTTGGCGCCTCGGTGCATCCCGATCGCTGGCAGTTTCTGGTCTTACAGCCCCGCGAAAGCAACGACCCGCCCCCGGCCGGCGACGACTGGAACGGCTATCGCTGGCTCCCCATGCGCGCCGGACGCGTCGCCACCTCGGGCAGCGTCGCCGGGAACACGCTGCATCTCACTTTTCCGCAGGGCGAGGCCTGGACGCCGGGCGACAATCCCGATGTGCTGATCTTTCCCGGCGGTGAGATGACGCCGTTCCGGTTGACCGTCGGCGAGGGACCGGGTATCGCGTTTAATGCGCGCGGCGAAAGCCTGCCCGAACCGCAGGAGGCGCCATGAAAAAGCAGGCCGGTATGACGCTGATTGAAGTGATGGTCGCCCTGGCGGTCTTCGCCCTCGCCGGGCTGGCGGTGATGCAGGCCACGCTCCAGCAAACCCGCCAGCTGGGTCGTATGGAGGAGAAAACCCTGGCCGGCTGGCTGGCGGATAATCAGCTGGTGCAGCTCCGGCTGGAAAATCGCTGGCCCGCGCTGAGCTGGTCGGAAACCACGGTGCAGGCGGCGGGCGTCAGCTGGCACATTCGCTGGCAGGGGGTGGAGACCGACCTGCCGCAGCTGCGGGCGCTGGACGTTGAAGTCCGCCGCGCCAAAAGCGATAAAATGCCCGTCTCTTCGCTGCGCACCTACGTGACGCCGCCATGATCCAGCGCGCTCGCGGATTTACCCTCGTCGAAATGCTGCTGGCGCTGGCTATCCTCGCCGCGCTCAGCGTCGCTGCGGTCACGGTGCTGCAAAACGTGATGCGCGCCGATACGCTCACCCGCGATAAGGGCGGGCGCATGCAGGCGTTACAGCTCACGTTCAGCCAGATGGCGGCGGACTTTAGCCAAATCATTCCCCGCCGCAGCCGCGACAGCGCGAGCCTCTTTTTTGCCGGACGTTTTCAGCTCGGCAGCGACGACTGGGCGATCGCCTTTAGCCGCAACGGCTGGCCCAATCCTTTGGGGATCCTGCCGCGCTCGGAAATTCAGAACGTCAGCTACCGCCTGCGCGGGGATCGGCTGGAGCGTCTGAGCTACGACCAGCAGGACCCGCTGCCCGGTAGTCTGCCCACGGTGACCGTTATGCAGCGCAACGTGCAGGCGTTTCGCCTGCGCTTTTACGCCAGCGGCCGCTGGCAGGATGAATGGCAGCAGACGCAGACGCTGCCGCAGGGGCTGGAAGTCACCCTGACGCTGGAGCAGTCCGGCGAGATCCGCCGGCTGTTTCTGCTTACGCCGGGGGGCAGCCAATGAATACCCGCCAGCGCGGCGTCGCCCTGCTTATGGTGCTGCTGATCCTCGCTCTGATGATGGTGCTGGCGAGCGCCATGACCGAACGCAGCGCGCGAATGTATCAGCAAACCGCCACCACCCTCGATAACCTGCAGGCTAAATGGTACGCGCTGGGGGCGGAAACCCTGGCGGCGGCGCTGCTGCAACGCGACGCGCTCGACTCGCCGAACCAGACCCATCTGGCGCAGAACTGGGCCCAGCAGGGGCGCCGCTTTGCGGTCAATGATGGCGAGATCTACGCCACGATTACCGACGCTCAGGCCTGCTTCAATCTCAACGCCATTAACCAGCTCAGCGGCGACGAAAGCGTTGAAATCCCTTATCCCGCGCAGGTTTTTACCCGACTGCTGGAAAACCTCGGCAGCGAGCCGCTGCGCGCCTTACAGCTGACCGCCGCCCTGCGCGACTGGGTGGATAGCGATCGCCAGGCGCTGCTGAACGGCGCGGAAGACGAAGTCTATATGGCGCAATCCCCCGGCTATCTGACCGGCAATCAGCCGCTGCAGGACGTCAGCGAACTGCGTCTGCTGGCCGGGATGGACGCCGCGCTCTATCAGCGTCTGCTGCCCTACGTCTGCGCCCTGGCGGACGAGACGCTGCAGGTAAACGTCAATACCCTGCAGCCCGCTCAGGCCGCGCTGCTGGCGGCGCTCTTCCCCGCTGAACTCACCCTCGCCGAAGCCCGGCAGCTGCTGCAGGCCCGCGCGGCCACCGGCTGGAGCAGCGTCGCCGCCTTCCTGTCGCAGCCGCTATTACAAAAAACCGATACCGCCGCCGCGCGTCCGTGGCTGGCGGTGCACAGCGAGCGCTTTATCGCCACCTTCAGCGTGGTGATGGGCAGCGCCCGCTATCAGCAACGCAGTCTCCTGCAAAAGCAGGGGCGAACCTTCAGCGTCGTCCAGCGGCGCTACGGAATCTATTGGGTAGCCGATGAATAACCACCATACTTTTTCCGCCGCCGTGCTGATTATTCGCCTCAATCCCGATGCCGCGACGGCGATATGGCGGCTGGCCGCGCCGGGCGACGCGGCGCAGACTGGCGAGTGGCATCCTGACGCTGGCGACCCGACGCTCAGCCTGCTGGCGCAGCGTCATCCGGCCTGGGTGCTGGTGCCCGCCAGCGACTGCGCGTTTCATCGCGTTACCCTGCCCGCCGGCGCGCGCCGAAATGCGCAGCAGGCGCTGGCGTTTTTACTCGAAGAACAGCTGGCAACGGAGATCGAAGAGAGCCATTTTGCCCTGATCCACCGGGATAAAAGCGACTGTGCCGTGGCGGTGGTCGGGCGGGAGAAGATGCGCGCATGGCAGGCCTGGTGCGAGGGGCTCGGACTCAACGTGCTGGCCCTGACGCCGGATGCCCTTGCCCTGCCGCAGAACCCGACCGGCTGGAGCGCCGTACGCTGCGGCGAACAGTGGCTGTTTCGCTGCGAGACGTGCAGCGGTATGGCGGTGGAAACCCCATGGCTCGGCGAACTGCTGGTTCACTGGCCTGACCTCGCGCCCATCGCCTGCTACTCGCCGCCGCCGGATATCGCCGCGCCGTGGCAGCCTCGCCCGGCGCAGGATTTGCTGGCGCTGGCGGCGAGCAACCCGCAGGCGCGCAAAATCTGCTTACGCCAGGGCAATTTTGCCGCGAAACGCCGGCCGCCGACGCCCCGACGCTGGCGGACGCCGATTGTCGCAACCCTGGCGCTACTGCTGCTGTGGAGCGGAAATCGCCTCCACGACCATCTCGCCCTGGCGCGTCAGGCCGACGCCGCCGTGCAGGCCAGCCGTGATTTTTACCGCCAGTGGTTCAAAGCGGAAAAAAATCTCGTCAATCCACGCCTGCAAATGCAGCAGCATCTGCGCCGTCTGGAAAGCGTGAGCGCCCGGCCGGCGCTCATCTCACGGCTCGGCGCCCTGCAGCAAATCATCGCCGAAACGCCGGGCATTCGCCTGCGCACCCTGAGCTATGATGCCGGGCGCAACGCGCTGCAGCTGGAGATATCCGCCGTTTCATCGCAGGCCCTGGCGCAGTTCAGCCAGCGGGCGCGGGCGGGGTTTCGCGTGCAGACCGGCGAGATGAAGCCGCGCGCCGACGGTATTGAAGGGCGTCTGACGCTGGAGGGTAACGATGGATAACCTGCTCGCCTTATGGCAACAGCGTACGCGCCGCGAACGGCATCTGCTGCTGGGGATGGGCGTCATGCTGCTTATTGGCCTGATTTATTACGCCCTCTGGCAGCCCTGGCAAAATCGCGAGGCGCAGTGGCGGCAAACGCTGGCCAGGGAGCAGTCCAGCCTGCGGTGGATGCGCCAGCAGACCCCGCTTCTCCAGCAGCTTAACCAGCGGAAACCTTCTGCCGCGCCGGAAGAACCCTCGACGGTGATTATGCGCGAAGCCGGCCGCCACGGTATCGCTATCGTTCGCCTGCAGCCGCAGGGCTCCCGCCTGAGCCTTACCGTGCAGCCCGCCGATTTCCAGGCGCTGATGGCATGGCTGGACGCGCTGGGGCAGGCGGGGATGACCACCGCCACCCTGGCGGTGACCGCCGTGGCGCAGCAGCCCGGTTGGGTGACGATTAATACGCTGGTGCTGGAGCGCAGCGATGAAAAATAAACTCACTATCGCCCTGCTGCTGGCGGTCTATCTCTTCTGGCTGCTGTTTAGCGCGCCGGCGCGGCTGCTCACTCTGGCGCTGCCGGACGGCGCGCGGCTCGGCGAAACCACGGGCACCCTGTGGCAAGGAGAAGCCCGTCAGGCCAGCTGGCGCGGTTTTGACATCGCCCATTTACGCTGGGAGTTTGGCTTTTCGTCGTGGCTTCCCGGCTGGCATATCGCGTTTAACGACCCCTCCGGCCTGCGCGGCCGGGCCTGGCTGCACGGTCTGAACGACGTTGTGGTGCGCGAGGGGCGACTCGCGGCGCCGGCCCGGACGCTCGGCCAGCGGTTAGCATCCGGCATACCGCTGGAGGCTCGCGGTCAGGTTGTGCTGACGCTGCCCGAGGCCCGCTTTAACGCCGGCGGTTGCCGACAGATGACCGCCGGCACCGTGCAGTGGCGGGATGCGGCGCTCAGCTCCCCCGCCGGGTCGCTCGAACTGGCCCAGGTCAACGGCAAATTAAGCTGTACCCCGGCGGGCGCGCTGGCTGTCGCCCTGACCCAGGACTCCCGCCAGCTTAGCGTCGCAGGACAGGGCGTTCTGACGCCCAACGGGCGCTATACGTTTAACGGTACGCTGCAGACCCGCCAGACGACTCCGGCGCTGCTGACGCTGCTGCTCGCGCAAAACGGCCGCAAAGATGAGCAGGGGCGCACGCCGTGGCAGTGGCAGGGGCAGTGGCGCTCCGGGGAGAAAAAATAGAGATGGAAAATATCGCGCTGTTACCCGAGTTCGCCGCGCAATACCCGTCAATCTGGGGCGGCTTTTTATTCCTGTCCGGACTGGCGTTCGGCAGCTTTTTTAACGTCGTTATCCATCGTTTACCGCTGATGATGGAACGCGCAGAGGGGGTGAATCTCTGCCTCCCCGCCTCGTTCTGCCCGCAGTGCCGTCAGCCTATCGCCTGGCGGGACAATATCCCGCTGCTGAGCTTTTTATGGCTCAGGGGGCGCGCGCGCTGCTGCGGGCAGCCGATCTCGCGTCGCTATCCCCTGATGGAGCTGACGACCGGCGCGCTGTTTGTACTCGCGGGGTACCTGATGGCTCCGGGCATGCCGCTGCTGGGCGGGCTAATTTTCGTATCCGTACTGCTGATCCTCGCCGCCATCGACGCGCAAACGCAGCTGCTGCCTGACAGGCTGACGCTGCCGCTGCTGTGGGCCGGGCTGCTGTTCAATCTTTCCGATACCTTCGCGCCGCTGGCGGAGGCGGTCATTGGCGCGATGGTCGGGTATTTGTCGCTGTGGTCGGTGTACTGGGTGTTCCGTCTGCTGACCGGTAAAGAGGCGCTGGGCTACGGCGATTTCAAGCTGCTGGCGGCGCTCGGCGCGTGGCTCGGCTGGCAGCCGCTGCCGCAGACGCTGCTGCTGGCTTCCGCCAGCGGTCTGGTCTGGACGCTGCTGCAGCGTCTGGTAACCCGTCGTTCGCTCGAACAACCTCTGGCCTTCGGCCCCTGGCTGGCGCTGGCGGGCGGCGGCATCTTTTTGTGGAGCCAGGTATAAAACATCCCCTGCTCGCGCTGCGCTTAGCAGGGCTACTGGCGGTGCTGGTCCGGTAGCCCGGGTAAGGCGTTTACGCCGCAACCCGGGAACTCTCCGGCTACGAATACTTTTTGGTGCGCCGGGTCGGGGCGGTATTGGCCGGATCGTCGGGCCAGACGTGCTTGGGATAGCGCCCTTTCATCTCTTTTTGCACCTCGCGGTAGCTCCCCTGCCAGAAGGCGCCTAAATCGCGGGTGATCTGCAGCGGGCGCTGCGCCGGCGAAAGCAGCTCCAGCACCAGCGGCACGCGCCCCTGGGCGATAGTCGGAGTGGTCGCCTCGCCAAACATCTCCTGCATCCGCACCGCCAGCGCCGGCGGGTTTTCATCGTGATAACGAATGGCGATGCGGCTACCGGTCGGCACCGTATAGTGCGTGGGCAGCTCGCTGTCCAGCTTCTGGCGCAGCGGCCACGGCAGCCAGTTTTGCAGCGCCTGACGCACGTCCAGCGCCTTCAGGGCGCGCAGCGAATGGACGCCCGCCATCTGCGGCAGCAGCCACTGTTCAAGCGAGGCCAGCAGCGACGCCTCGTCAACGGCCGGCCACGCCTCCTCCGGCAGCCACCGCGCCGCGCAGTGTAGCCGCAGACGCAGCTGCTCCGCCTCCGGTGTCCAGCTGAGCACGCTCAGTCCCTTCTCGCGGATCCCGTTGAGCATCGCCTGGTGCAGCTCCTCCTCCGACGGCTTCGCCAGCGGCTGGGTCTTAATCACCAGGCGTCCGATACAGGTGCGCCGCCAGGCCTTCAGCGTTCCTAACGCCTCATCCCACTCGACGATATCGGAACGCCGGGCCAGGGCCGGACACTGCTCAATCAACGCGTGAATATCGACCGGCAGCGCCAGCAGGATCCGCGCGTCCGGCGATGCGCTTCCCTGCAGCAGCAGCGGCGCAATCAACCATTCGTGGCGGCCCAGCGCATCGTCGGCGTCGAGCATCGCCCCCATCCCGTTAGCCAGCTGGTAGCGCCCCTCCTGGCCGCGACGATGGGCGATACGGTCGGCAAAAGCGGAGGCCAGCAGCGCCGCGATGCTGTCGGCATCGGGCTGACCGCCGCGAACCGCCAGCCTTTTCATCAGCTGCTGCGCCCGCTGCTGCCAGTTACCCTGCTGACGGGCAAACGCCGCGCTAAGATCGCTATTGCCGCCGCGCGGCGGCTCTTCAAGGATCGCCGCCAGTTTAGCCGCCGTGGCGGCGCTATCGGCATCCTCCGCCGCGGTCAGCATCGCCGCCAGGCGCGGATCGTTGCCCAACGCCGCCATTTTGCGCCCGTGCGCCGACAGCCGCTCGCCTTCCAGCGCAGAAAGGTCGGTGAGCAGACGCCGGGCCGCCGCCAGGTTGGTCGCAGGCGGCAGATCCAGCCAGCTGAGCTGGGCCGGGTCCTGGCATCCCCACTGCAGCAGCTCCAGCAGCAGCGACGACAGATCGCTTTGCAGAATTTCCGGGTCGCCCTGCGCCGCCGCGCGCTCGGCCTGCTCTTTAGCCAGCAGATGCAGGCAGATCCCCGGTTCCAGACGCCCGGCGCGTCCGGCGCGCTGGGTCATTGAGGCCTGGCTGATGCGCTGCGTCACCAGGCGAGTGAGCCCGGTGCGGGCGTCAAAGCGGGCGACGCGCTCCTGGGCGCTATCCACCACCAGCCGAATCCCCTCGATGGTCAGACTGGTCTCGGCGATATTGGTCGCCAGCACCACTTTGCGCATCCCGGCGGGCGCGGGCAGTATCGCCTTACGCTGCTCGCTCAGCGGCAGCGCGCCGTACAGGGGGCAAAGGATCACATCGCTCGCCACCCGCTCCGCCAGCCGCTCCTGAACGCGCTGAATCTCTCCCACCCCGGGCAGAAACAGCAGCATTGAGCCATTTTCGCTGCGCAGCAGCTCCGCGGCGGCCACCGCCACCGCCTCGTCAAAGCGCTGATGGGCCGGCAGCGGCAGAAAACGCCGCTCAACCGGAAACGCGCGCCCTTCGGAAACGATAACCGGCGCCTCCGGCAGCAGCCGCTGCAGGCGTTCATTGTCCAGCGTCGCCGACATAATCAGCAGTTTGAGATCGTCGCGCAGCCCCTGCTGAACGTCGAGCAGCAGCGCCAGCGCCAGATCCGCCTGCAGGCTGCGTTCGTGGAATTCATCAAGGATCGCCAGCCCCACGCCGCTCAGCTCCGGATCGCGCTGGATCATCCGCGTTAAAATGCCCTCCGTCACCACTTCGAGGCGCGTGTTCGGCCCGATGCAGGTCTCCGCGCGCATGCGATAGCCCACGGTCTCGCCGGGCTTCTCTCCCAGCAGTTCCGCCAGCCGCTGCGCCACGTTACGCGCGGCCAGCCGCCGCGGCTCCAGCAGGATTATGCGTCCGTTGATGTTACCTTCGGCGAGGATTTGCAGCGGCAGCCAGGTGGATTTCCCGGCGCCGGTTGGCGCATTAAGCAGAACCTGCGGCGCATGCCGCAGGGCAGAAAGAAGTTCAGGGAGGACGGCGGCAACCGGCAATGAGGACACGAAACGCTCCGGAGGTTAACATTTGCGGGCAAGCATTGTAGCATCCCGGTAATTCATTACCGAGTCTCTATCATGTCCGAGCCGAAAAGGCTGTTTTTCGCCATTGAACTTCCCGGGGACGTTCAGCAGCAGATCGTGCACTGGCGCGCCGCCAGCTTTCCCGGCGATGCGGGTCGACCGGTGGCGGCGGCTAACCTCCATCTGACGCTGGCGTTTCTTGGCGAGGTGAGCGCGGACAAGCAGCGGGCGCTGTCAGCGATGGCCGGACGGATCCGCCAGCCGGGCTTTACCCTGACGCTTGACGATGCCGGGCAGTGGCTGCGTTCGCGGGTAGTGTGGCTGGGCACCCGTCAGCCGCCGCGCGGGGTGCTGCAATTAGCGAATATGCTGCGCGCCCAGGCCGCCCGCAGCGGCTGCTATCAGAGCCCGCAGCCGTTTCATCCGCATATCACCCTGCTGCGCGACGCGCGCCACGCGGTGCCGATTCCGCCGCCCGGATTTAGCTGGGCGTTTGCGGTCAACGAATTTGTGCTCTACGAATCCAGCTTTAGCCGCGGGCGTACCCGCTATCAGGCGCTGGAACGTTATCCCTTCGACAAGGAAAGCTGATGCTGTTCACTCCTCCCCTGCAGTCCGCCACCCTGGTTAAACGTTACAAACGGTTTCTCGCCGACGTGGTCACCCCCGACGGCCGCGAGCTGACCCTGCACTGCCCCAACACCGGCGCCATGACCGGCTGCGCCGCGCCGGGCGATACCGTCTGGTATTCCACCTCAGATAATCCTAAGCGTAAATATGCCCACACGTGGGAATTAACTGAAACCGTAGAGGGCGCGACAATTTGTGTTAATACTCTACGTGCTAACACGTTGGCAAAAGAGGCGATTCTGGCAGGAAATATTCCCGAGCTTTTGGGCTATAACACGCTGAAAAGCGAAGTGAAGTATGGTGATGAAAGCAGCCGCATTGATATTCTGTTACAAGCAGATGACCAACAAAACTGCTATATTGAAGTGAAATCGGTTACGTTGGCGGAAAAGGAATACGGTTACTTCCCCGATGCGGTTACCGCACGCGGTCAGAAGCACCTGCGGGAGCTGATGAGCGTGGCGGCAGCGGGCGATCGGGCGGTGATTTTGTTCGCCGTGCTGCACTCGGCGATAGACCGTTTCTCACCCGCGCATCATATTGATGCCAGATACGCACAGCTATTGATTGAGGCGCAAAACAAGGGGGTGGAAATTCTCGCCTACAAGGCGGAACTTTCTACCGAGATGATGACTCTGAATAAGCCGATTACCGTGGTGTTAACCCCCGGTAAATAAACGGCTAAATAGTATTCGGGTCGCGAGCGCAAATACGCTTTTCCTCACAGGGTTGTCAAGTGTAACGTTTAGATAATTGCTATCCGGAAAAGCATCTGCTATTTATAGCGGCCTGATTTTTCCCCCAACACGGGGATCGATAGTGCGTGTTAAGGAGAAGCAACATGCAAGAAGGGCAAAACCGTAAAACATCGTCCCTGAGTATTCTCTCCATCGCTGGGGTGGAGCCGTACCAAGTGAAGCCGGGCGAAGAGTATATGAACGAAGCCCAGCTGGCGCACTTCAAGCGCATTCTTGAAGCGTGGCGTAATCAACTTAGGGATGAAGTGGATCGCACCGTAACGCATATGCAGGATGAAGCTGCTAACTTCCCGGATCCGGTAGACCGTGCCGCTCAGGAAGAAGAGTTCAGCCTGGAGCTGCGTAACCGCGACCGCGAACGTAAACTGATCAAAAAGATCGAGAAAACGCTGAAAAAAGTCGAAGACGAAGATTTCGGCTTCTGTGAATCCTGTGGCGTTGAGATTGGTATCCGTCGTCTGGAAGCGCGTCCGACCGCCGACCTGTGCATTGATTGCAAAACGCTGGCGGAAATTCGCGAAAAACAGATGGCAGGCTAATCACTTCGCTGACGCATCTCTGGCGGGAGCTTTCTCCCGCCCTGATGCTTTAGTCATACGATGACAGATTCCCACTACATCGGGCGCTTTGCCCCCTCACCTTCCGGCGAACTCCACTTCGGCTCATTGATTGCCGCGCTTGGCAGCTATCTGCAGGCTCGGGCACAGAACGGTATCTGGCGCGTGCGCATTGAAGATATCGATCCGCCGCGTGAAGTCCCCGGCGCCGCCGAGACTATTCTTCGTCAGTTAGAGCACTTCGGCCTGCGCTGGGACGGAGAGGTACTCTGGCAGTCAAAACGCCACGAAGCCTATCGTGAGCGCCTGGCCTGGCTACGCGAGCAGGGCCTCTGCTACTACTGCACCTGCACCCGCGCGCGTATCCACGCTATTGGCGGCCTTTACGACGGCCACTGCCGGGATTTACGCCTCGGCGCAGAAAACGCCGCTCTGCGCCTGCGGCAAACGCGTCCGGTCCTTGAATTTTATGACCAGTTGCGCGGTACGATCGTCGCCGACGAGCCTCTGGCGCGTGAAGATTTTATTATCCACCGTCGCGATGGGCTGTTCGCCTATAATCTGGCGGTGGTGGTGGACGATCATTTTCAGGGCGTCAGCGAAATCGTCCGCGGCGCCGATCTTATCGAGCCGACGGTGCGGCAAATTTCGCTCTATCAGCATTTTGGCTGGCAGGCGCCGGACTATATCCATTTGCCGCTGGCCCTCAACGCGCAGGGCAATAAACTGTCGAAGCAAAACCACGCTCCGGCGTTATCTACAGGCGATCCGCGCCCGGAAATTGTGCGGGCGCTAACGTTTCTTAATCAGGATGTCATTCAGGAATGGCAGACGCTGAGCATTGAGGATTTACTCAAATACGCGGTAGCGAACTGGCGGCCGGAGCAAATCCAGCATTCTCAAATGCGTTCTGCTGAGCTATGATTAGCCGCTATTTTTTTGTCCTGAAGTCCGTCTGACACTACGAGGTGTACCATTTTTACCCGAGTCGCTAATTTTTGCCGTAAGGTGCTAAGCCGTGAAGAGCGCGAGGCAGAAGCCGCCGTCGAACAACTACATATGACGGTTATCCCGCGCGAGCAGCATGCAATTTCCCGCAAAGATATCAGTGAAAATGCCCTCAAGGTCATGTACAGACTCAATAAGGCGGGCTACGAATCGTGGCTGGTCGGCGGCGGCGTACGCGATCTGCTGCTGGGCAAAAAACCCAAAGATTTTGACGTCACCACCAACGCCACGCCGGAGCAGGTGCGTAAGCTGTTCCGCAACTGCCGCCTGGTAGGTCGTCGCTTCCGCCTGGCGCACGTGATGTTCGGGCCGGAAATTATCGAAGTCGCAACCTTCCGCGGCCACCATGAAGGCCACACCACCGATCGCGTCACCTCCCAGCGCGGCCAGAACGGCATGCTGCTGCGCGACAACATCTTCGGTTCGATTGAAGAAGACGCCCAGCGTCGCGACTTTACCATCAACAGCCTCTATTACAGCGTGGCGGATTTCACCGTCCGCGACTACGTCGGCGGCATGAAAGATCTGCAGGATGGCGTCATCCGCCTGATCGGCGATCCGGAAACCCGCTATCGCGAAGATCCGGTGCGCATGCTGCGCGCGGTGCGTTTTGCGGCGAAGCTCAGTATGAGCATCAGCGAAGAGACCGCCGAGCCGATCCCGCGCCTGGCGACGCTGCTGCACGATGTGCCGCCGGCGCGCCTGTTTGAAGAGGTGTTAAAGCTGCTGCAGGCCGGCGACGGCTATCAAACCTATCTCCTGCTGCGCGAATATAATCTGTTCCAGCCGCTGTTCCCGACCATTACCCGCTACTTCACCGAGCGCGGCGATAGTCCGATGGAGCGCATCATCAGCCAGGTGCTGAAGAATACCGATAACCGCATTCGCAACGATATGCGCGTTAATCCGGCGTTCCTGTTCGCGGTAATGTTCTGGTATCCGCTGCTGGAAACGGCGCAGAAAATCGCTCAGGAGAGCGGGCTGGCCTACTACGACGCCTTCGCGCTGGCAATGAACGACGTGCTGGACGAAGCCTGCCGCACGCTGGCGATCCCGAAACGCATCACCACTCTGGTGCGCGATATCTGGCAGCTTCAGCTGCGGATGTCCCGCCGTCAGGGCAAACGCGCGTGGAAGCTGATGGAGCATCCCAAATTCCGCGCCGCCTACGATCTGCTGGAGCTGCGCGCCGGCGCCGAAAACAGCAGCGAACTGCAGCGTCTGACCAAATGGTGGGGCGAGTTCCAGGTCGCCGCGCCGCCGGCTCAGAAAGATATGCTGGATGATTTAGGCGACGATCCGGCTCCGCGCCGCCGCCACCGTCGTCCGCGTAAACGCGCGCCGCGCCGCGAAGGCAGCGCATGACGCTCGCTTATATCGCTATCGGCAGCAATCTGGCCTCGCCGCTGGAGCAGGTTAACGCTGCCGTTAACGCGCTGGCGGAGATTCCTGACAGCCGGGTGATAAGCGTTTCCTCTTTCTACCGTACGCCGCCGCTGGGGCCGCAGGATCAGCCTGACTACCTCAACGCCGCCGTGGCGCTGGAGACGTCTCTCGCCCCAGAGGCGCTGCTCGACCACACTCAGCGCATTGAGCTGCAGCAGGGCCGCACGCGTAAAGCTGAACGCTGGGGACCGCGCACGCTGGACCTCGACATCATGCTGTTCGGCAATGAGGTGATTAACACCCCGCGGCTGACCGTGCCGCACTACGATATGCAAAACCGCGGCTTTATGCTGTGGCCGCTGTTTGAAATTGCGCCTGAGCTATGTTTCCCCGACGGTTTGGCATTGCGCGACGTGCTGGCCAATCTCGGCGCGGAAAAACCCGCGAGCTGGTAATACCCCTTCATTTTTTAGCAATTACGGCGATCGTGGTAATCGGTTGCCTAAAACCATTGCCCCCCTGAATGCGGCTGCTAGAATGCCGGTTAAAATGACTTTCATCATCAGGAAACGTTATGAAACCGACCACTATCGCCCTGCTGCAGAAATGCAAACAGGAGAAGAAACGCTTCGCCACTATCACCGCCTATGACTACAGCTTTGCAAAGCTGTTTGCCGATGAGGGTATCAACGTGATGCTGGTCGGCGATTCGCTGGGCATGACGGTGCAGGGCCACGACTCCACCCTGCCGGTGACCGTAGAAGACATTGCCTATCACACGCGCGCGGTGCGCCGCGGAGCGCCCAACTGCCTGCTGCTCGCCGATCTGCCGTTTATGTCTTACGCCACGCCGGAACAGACCTTCGAGAACGCCGCCATCGTGATGCGTGCGGGAGCCAATATGGTCAAAATCGAGGGCGGCGCATGGCTGGCGGATACGGTGAAAATGCTCGCCGAGCGCGCGGTGCCGGTGTGCGGGCACCTCGGTCTGACGCCCCAGTCGGTGAACGTCTTCGGTGGCTATAAAATTCAGGGCCGCGGCGATGCCGGGCAAGTTCTGCTGGATGACGCGCTGGCGCTAGAAGCGGCGGGCGCACAGCTGCTGGTGCTGGAGTGCGTACCGGTCGAGCTGGCGAAACGCATCACCGAGGCGTTAACCATCCCGGTGATCGGCATCGGCGCGGGCAACGTCACCGACGGGCAAATCCTCGTCATGCATGACGCATTCGGCATCACCGGCGGCCATATTCCCAAATTTGCCAAAAATTTCCTGAGCACAGCGGGCGACATGCGCGCCGCGGTACGGCAATATGTTGCCGAAGTGGAGTCCGGCGTCTATCCGGGCGAAGAACACAGTTTCCATTAAGGAGTGTTGTTGTGCTGATTATTGAAACCCTGCCGCTGCTGCGCCAGCATATCCGTCGTTTACGCCAGGAAGGCAAGCGCATTGCGCTGGTTCCCACCATGGGCAACCTGCACGATGGTCATATGAAGCTGGTTGATACCGCCAAAGCCAGCGCAGATGTGGTGGTGGCCAGTATCTTCGTCAACCCCATGCAGTTCGACCGCGCCGAGGATCTGGCGCGCTACCCGCGTACCCTGCAGGACGATTGCGAAAAGCTGAACAAGCGTAAGGTCGATTTTGTCTTTGCCCCTGCCGCGGCGGAAATCTATCCGCACGGCATCGAAAATCAGACTTACGTGGATGTTCCGGGGCTGTCGACGATGCTCGAGGGCGCCAGTCGTCCAGGCCACTTCCGCGGCGTTTCCACTATCGTCAGCAAGCTGTTCAACCTGATCCAGCCGGACGTCGCCTGCTTCGGCGAAAAAGACTTCCAGCAGCTGGCGCTGATCCGCAAAATGGTGGCCGATATGGGCTACGACATCGAGATTATCGGCGTACCGATTATGCGCGCGAAAGATGGGCTGGCGCTCAGTTCACGCAACGGCTATCTCAGCGCAGATCAGCGCAAAGTTGCGCCGGGGCTGTATAAGGTGATGAATGGCGCGGCGGAGAAGCTGGCGGCCGGCGAGCGCAATCTTGACGAGATTATCGCGATTGCCGCGCAGGAGCTGAACGAAAAAGGCTTCCGCGCCGATGATATCCAGATCCGCGATGCCGACACGCTGTTCGACCTGACGGAAAACAGCCAGCGCGCGGTGATCCTGATGGCGGCATGGCTCGGCGAAGCGCGTTTGATCGACAACCAGATAGTGGCGCTCGTTCGGTAGACACGGGTTAAAAATCGGGCAATACTGCCTGGAATTTCCTCAAGGCGGGCGTCACGTCCGCTTTGTTATCGTTAAGCTTTAAAGGTAGACGTTATGATTCGTAATATGCTGCAGGGCAAACTCCACCGCGTAAAAGTCACGCAGGCCGACCTGCACTATGAAGGCTCCTGCGCTATTGATCAGGATTTCCTGGATGCGTCCGGCATCCTTGAAAACGAGGCAATTCATATCTGGAACGTGACCAACGGTAATCGTTTCTCCACCTACGCCATCGCCGCGGAGCGCGGTTCGCGAATTATCTCCGTGAACGGCGCGGCGGCACACTGTGCGAGCGTCGGCGATATTCTGATTATCGCCAGCTTCGTCACCATGCCTGACGAAGAAGCCCGCACCTGGCAGCCGAAAGTGGCCTATTTCGAAGGCGAAAACGAAATGAAGCGCCAGGCCAAAGCTATTCCGGTGCAGGTTGCCTGATCTACCCCTGCGGCTGGTTGCTTATCAGCCGCGACATTGTCTCCAGCGAATCCGTTCTTAATATATACAGCCTTTTCAACAAGAACGGATTATCGCCCGGCTTTACCTTCCCTCTCACCGTAGTCACCGCCAGATGAAAACCGGCGTCGTTGGCGGCCTGGACCGCCTTAGCGTTATAGCCGCCAAACGGATAAGAGAGATACAGTACGTGGGGGTTAAACTGCGCCAGCGCCCGCCGCGAATGCGCAAAATCAAACAGAATATTGTGATAGCTGCGGCTGAGGAGGATCGGATGACGTTCAGCATCAACCCGATGCAGGAAGTGGGTATGCGACTGCACGTCAAAGACGTCCTGGATCTGTTTTAGCTCGGAAATACTCATAAACTGCAGCGATTTCGGCGCCCATTTCTGCGGATGGCGCTTGATGCGCGACGAGATAATAAACGCCGTGGCGTGAAAGCCATACTGTTTGAGAATCGGGTAGGCATAGCGGTTGACCGACTTCAGCCCATCGTCAAAGGTGATCGCCACCGCACGCGCCGGAAGATTCACTTTATTACGCAGATAGCCTTCCAGTTGATACATGCTGAGCGTGGTGTAGCCCTGGTCGCGTAGCCAGGTCATCTGATTGCTGAAGGCGCGCACGGAAGTCGTCGTTGAGGTATGGCGAAAGCGGGTATTTTCTTCATCACGCAGGATATGGTGATAAGTCAGTACTGGGATGCCGTTATCTTCTTGCGCATCCAGACTGCTCACCCACGCCAGGCGGTTGCCGATACGAATCTGAAACCAGGTTTGATTAAGCCGATCTTTGAGTTTGCTGATAATCGGATAACGCAAATTATTCGCCAGGGTGCCAAATGGCGCGCTGCCCACGGCGGGGGCATCATAGATTGGCGTATCTTTCCAGGTAATGAGATTTTGGTTGCTCAGAGGCTTATGCAGATCGCCAAGGCTATCCTCCACCCGCTGCTTACCCTGTACCGGCCCCAGGTGGCCTTTATCGATAAAGCCGGTCGCAAAGCCAAAATTAAACTCATAGTAATCCGCCGCCGTCGGTACTACCGCCAGAATTTGCCCTGCCCGCACGTTGCCGACGCTCACCACCTGATTGCCAACCTGCGCCCAGATATCCGCATCTTCGGTCGTTTGCATATAACGTGCCGGCACACCCTGCTGGCTTAACAGGCTGGCAGAGGCGCTTAGCGCCGTGAACAGGAGGAGTAAAGCAAGAATTCGGGCAAACATGCGCATCGAGCCGGTAGACAAGAACTGCCGTCATTGTAACAAAAGCCTCATCAATACCAACGCTTAATTCCCGTACGGCTCATGCAGTAGTCGAAAAGGTGGATTTTTTTGCTGCTGATGCCAGAGGCTGCTCACCGCCGGGCCTCCGGCGCTGACAATGGCGTGTCGGAAGGCTTCGCTGCTCAGGTTCTGGCGCAGCAAATACATGCTTTCCAGTAATGGATAGTCGATCCCGGAAATCACTTCACAGTGGGTGTGCTTATGGCTCAGCAGCGCCGCCACGCGATAAGGCGCCGCGCCGGTATTATCGGTCAGAAAAATGACCCCGTCTCCACCGTCCGTCTCATGCAGCGCGTCGCACAACATGCGGCTCAGCATATTGCTGCTGAGATTACGCCAGTAGTTGACCGCCCGACACTGCGTCAGCGGCCCAAACTTTTTCTCCAGACGATCCAGCATCTCCTGCGCCAGTTCGTCATGACAGGTAATCACCCAACCTAACATCGCCCACCTCCTTAGCAGGCAAACAATGTAGCAAGGGAAGAGATGAATATCGGTGATGACAATCAAAATTGTTTGCCGGCGCTTCGCTGAACGGGGCAGCGAAGCGCCGTGGTTGACTAAATTAGCTGCGAAGCCCGCGTCCGCGCTGGATCAGATACCAGCACAAGAGATAAAACGCGACGATAAACACCACCAGCACGCCGAAGGTGGTGGCGAGCGGAACATCGTTAATGCCGAGGAAACCGTAGCGGAAACCGCTGATCATGTAGACGATCGGGTTCAGATGCGACAGCCCTTGCCAGAACGGCGGCAGCAGGGTCAGCGAATAAAAAACCCCGCCGAGATAGGTCAGCGGCGTCAGCACGAAGGTCGGAATAAGGCTGATATCGTCAAAGGTTTTGGCAAACACCGCATTCAGCAGACCGGCCAGCGAAAATAGCACGGCGGTCAGCACCAGGGTCAGGGCGACGAATATCCATGAGTGAACCTGGAACGGTACGAAAAACAGCGAAATCGCCGTCACCAGAATCCCGACGCACAGACCGCGGGCAACGCCGCCGCCCACATAGCCGGCGATAACCACGTGGGTGGGAACCGGCGCGACCAGCAGTTCTTCAATATTGCGCTGAAATTTCGCGCTGAAGAAGGAGGACGCCACGTTGGCGTAGGCGTTGGTGATCACCGCCATCATAATCAGGCCCGGCACGATAAACTGCATATAGGTGAAACCGTGCATTTCACCGATCCGCGAGCCGATCAGATTGCCGAAAATAACAAAGTAGAGGGTCATGGTTATGACCGGCGGCACCAGCGTCTGGATCCAGATACGCATAAAGCGGTGGATCTCTTTGGTCCAGATGCTTTTCAGCGCGACCCAATAAAGCTGCATCATGCTGATTCTCCTTTCCGGTCATGGACCAGCGTGACAAACAGCTCTTCCAGACGGTTAGCTTTGTTACGCATACTTAATACCTGTACGCCCTGCGCGCTTAACTGAGTAAATACGCTGTTAATCCCCTGCTCACGCAGCACCTCAACCTCCAGCGTCGACGTATCAACCAGACGATACTGATAGCCTTCCAGTACCGGTAATGGACTCTTAGGTGCCAGATCGAGAATAAAGGTTTCCGATTTCAGTTTGGAAAGCAGCGACTTCATCGAGGTGTTTTCCACCAGCTCACCGTTCTGAATAATGCCAATATTGCGACACAGCATCTCGGCCTCTTCCAGATAGTGGGTAGTGAGGATAATCGTCGTGCCTTTATCGTTGAGATCTTTCAGGAAGCCCCACATCGAACGACGCAGCTCGATATCCACCCCCGCCGTGGGTTCATCAAGAATCAGCAGCTTCGGCTCGTGCATCAACGCGCGGGCAATCATCAGGCGACGCTTCATGCCGCCGGAGAGCATCCGCGCGCGTTCGTTGCGTTTTTCCCAAAGATCGAGCTGTTTAAGGTACTTTTCGCTACGGGCGATCGCTTCTTTGCGCTCGACGCCGTAGTAGCCCGCCTGGTGAATCACAATCTGCTGCACGGTTTCGAACGGGTTAAAGTTGAACTCCTGCGGCACCAGGCCGAGCTGGCGCTTGGCGTTCACCACATCCTTTTGCAGGTCATAGCCAAACACGTTGACCTCGCCGGAGGTTTTATTCACCAGCGAACTGATAATGCCGATAGTGGTGGATTTTCCCGCGCCGTTTGGCCCCAGGAGCGCGTAAAAATCGCCCGCCTCAACCTGCAGATCGATTCCGCGCAGCGCCTGAACCCCGCCGGGGTAGGTTTTTTTAAGCTGTTTTAGTTCCAGAGCAATGGTCATTAAATGTCTCTTCTCGTGTCGTGACACGCGATGGGTTGTTTTAAAAAATGTGAGGTTAACCTATATTAGCGCAACGCACTTACTTGGTTACAGGCCCGTAAACATCCATGAACGATATAGATACACTCATCAGCAACAATGCACTATGGTCAAAAATGCTGGTAGAGGAAGACCCCGGTTTCTTTGAGAAACTGGCACAGGCGCAGAAGCCGCGCTTTCTGTGGATTGGATGTTCAGATAGCCGCGTCCCCGCTGAACGTTTGACCGGCCTGGAACCTGGCGAGCTGTTTGTACACCGTAACGTCGCCAACCTGGTGATTCATACCGATCTGAACTGTCTTTCCGTCGTGCAGTACGCGGTCGACGTACTGGAAGTTGAACACATCATCATCTGCGGCCACTACGGCTGCGGCGGCGTGCAGGCGGCGATTGAAAATACCGAGCTTGGCCTTATCGACAACTGGCTGCTGCATATTCGCGATATCTGGTTTAAGCACAGCTCGCTGCTGGGGGAAATGCCCGAAGAGCGCCGCCTTGATACGCTGTGTGAATTGAATGTGATGGAGCAGGTTTACAACCTTGGCCATTCAACGATTATGCAGTCGGCGTGGAAGCGTGGACAGAAGGTGACAATTCACGGCTGGGCCTACGGCATTCACGATGGCATGTTACGCGATCTGGACGTGACCGCCGTCAGCCGCGAAACGCTGGAGCAGCGCTATCGCCAGGGCATTTCCAACCTTAAAAGCAAGCACGTCAATCACAGATAATTCACGCGCCCCTCTTAACTATCCCGGATAAGCCGGGATAGACACTCCGCGTTACTCGTCCAGCAGCGTCACTTTGCCGATATACGGCAGGTGGCGATAGCGCTGAGCATAGTCGATACCGTACCCCACCACGAACTCGTCCGGGATCGCAAAACCGACAAACTCAACCGGCACCTTCACTTCGCGGCGGCTTGGCTTATCGAGCAGCGTACAAATCGCCAGCGATTTTGGTTCACGCAGGCTGAGGATTTCACGCACTTTTGACAGCGTATTGCCAGAGTCGATGATGTCTTCCACGATCAGCACATCTTTACCGCGGATATCTTCATCCAGGTCTTTGAGGATTTTGACGTCACGGGTGGTGGACATGCCGCTGCCGTAGCTCGAGGCGGTCATGAAATCCACTTCATGGGGTACCTGAACCTCACGGCACAGGTCGGCCATAAACATAAATGAACCGCGTAATAGCCCCACCAGCACCATTTCGCTGCCGCTATCTTTGTAATGTTCATTAATTTGACGACCGAGCTCAGCGATACGGGCTTTGATCTCAGTTTCCGGGATCATCACTTCTACAGTATGTTTCATAAAACTAACCATTTGATTCTTAATGTAAATCATCAAAGCCGCTGCGATTGCACCGACGTTGACCGGCAAGCCACGCAGTATACCAGTAAAAAGAAATATGCGATGCAGTGATTAATAAAGCCCATTTTGTGATTCCGATCACACTTGTTAAATCCTATAATTAATTGCAGTTAAAAAATTAACAAACAAACGAGTGTCCTTCTATGGCAGAAACAAAATCTCAACAATCACGGCTACTCGTGACGCTGACGGCTCTTTTTGCAGCGTTCTGTGGCCTGTATCTTTTAGCGGGCGGGGCCTGGCTGGTCGCTCTTGGCGGCTCATGGTACTACCCTGTCGCAGGCCTGGTCATGCTGGGCGTCACCGTTATGCTGTTCCGCGGCAAGCGTTCTGCGCTTTGGCTGTACGCCGCGCTGCTGCTTGCCACTATGATCTGGGGCGTATGGGAAGTTGGCTTCGACTTCTGGGCGCTGACCCCGCGTAGCGACATTCTGGTCTTCTTCGGCATCTGGCTTATCCTGCCGTTTGTCTGGCGCCGCCTGCCGATTCCCTCCTCTGGCGCCGTTGCCGGGCTGGTTGTCGCCCTGCTGATTAGCGGCGGTATCCTGACCTGGGCCGGCTTCAACGACCCGCAGGAAGTCAACGGTACGCTGAGCGCTGATGCAACGCCAGCGGCCCCCATCTCCGACGTAGCCGATGGTGACTGGTCGGCGTATGGCCGCAATCAGGAAGGCCAGCGCTACTCGCCGCTGAAGCAGATCAACGCCGATAACGTGAAGAACCTGAAAGAAGCTTGGGTCTTCCGTACGGGCGATCTCAAGCAGCCTAACGATCCGGGTGAAATCACCAATGAAGTCACGCCGATTAAAGTGGGCGACACGCTTTATCTGTGTACCGCTCATCAGCGCCTGTTCGCGCTTGACGCGGCCACCGGTAAAGAAAAGTGGCATTTCGATCCGCAGCTCAACGCTGACCCCTCTTTCCAGCACGTGACCTGTCGCGGCGTTTCATATCATGAAGCCAAAGCGGATAACGCGCCGGCGGATGTGGTTGCCGACTGCCCGCGTCGGATCATTCTTCCGGTCAACGATGGTCGTCTGTTCGCCCTCAATGCCGAAACCGGTAAGCTGTGTGAGTCCTTTGCTAATAAAGGCATTCTCAATCTGCAAACCAACATGCCTGTCACTACGCCGGGTATGTATGAACCAACATCACCGCCGATTATTACCGACAAAACTATCGTCATTGCCGGCGCCGTGACCGATAACTTCTCCACCCGCGAGCCGTCGGGCGTTATCCGCGGCTTTGATGTGAATACCGGTAAACTGCTGTGGGCCTTTGACCCGGGCGCGAAAGATCCCAACGCGATTCCTGATGATGAACATCATTTCACGCTGAATTCACCAAACTCCTGGGCGCCTGCGGCCTATGACGCGAAGCTGGATCTGGTCTACCTGCCTATGGGCGTAACCACCCCGGATATCTGGGGCGGCAACCGTACGCCTGAACAAGAGCGCTATGCCAGCTCCATCGTGGCGCTGAACGCGACGACCGGTAAACTGGCGTGGAGCTACCAGACCGTTCACCACGATCTGTGGGATATGGATATGCCGTCGCAGCCGACGCTGGCGGATATCGACGTCAACGGTAAAACCGTGCCGGTGATTTACGCTCCGGCAAAAACCGGTAATATTTTTGTCCTCGATCGCCGCAACGGTGAACTGGTTGTCCCGGCGCCGGAAAGACCGGTTCCGCAAGGGGCGGCGAAAGGTGACTACGTCGCGAAAACTCAGCCGTTCTCCGACCTGAGCTTCCGTCCGAAGAAAGACCTGACCGGCGCGGACATGTGGGGCGCCACCATGTTCGACCAGCTGGTGTGCCGCGTTATCTTCCATCAGCTGCGCTACGAAGGGATTTTCACCCCGCCGTCAGAACAAGGCACGCTGGTATTCCCGGGTAACCTGGGGATGTTCGAATGGGGCGGCATCTCCGTCGATCCGAACCGCCAGGTGGCGATTGCTAACCCAATGGCGCTGCCGTTTGTCTCAAAACTGATCCCTCGCGGCCCAGGTAACCCGATGGAGCAGCCAAAAGACGCCAAGGGTTCCGGTACCGAAGCCGGTATTCAGCCACAGTACGGTGTCCCTTACGGCGTTACGCTTAATCCGTTCCTGTCACCGTTTGGTCTGCCCTGCAAACAGCCAGCCTGGGGCTATATCTCCGCGCTGGATCTGAAAACCAACGAAGTGGTGTGGAAAAAACGTATCGGTACGCCGCAGGATAGCCTGCCGTTCCCGATGCCGATTAAGCTCCCGTTCACAATGGGTATGCCGATGCTGGGCGGTCCAATTTCGACGGCCGGCAATGTGCTGTTTATCGGCGCGACCGCGGATAACTACCTGCGCGCGTACAATATGAGCAACGGTGAAAAATTATGGCAGGCACGTCTGCCGGCGGGCGGCCAGGCGACGCCGATGACCTATGAAGTGAATGGCAAGCAGTACGTTGTCATCTCTGCGGGCGGTCACGGTTCGTTTGGCACGAAGATGGGCGACTATATCGTCGCTTATGCTTTACCGGACGACGCGAAGTAAAAAACAGAAGGCCCGGTTTCCGGGCCTTCTCTCTATGGTACATCTCTCTCTTTTCTATCGAAGCAAGTCACACACCCTGCCCTTAGACGGGAAGCGAATTCTACACCGTAAATCCCAGCATCATTCCCGTATCTTCATGCTCCAGCAGATGGCAGTGCGCCATATAGGCATGTTCTTTCGGCGCATCGTGATCAAATTTCACCAGTACTTCACTGACATCGCCTTCAACCCTGACGGTATCTTTCCAGCCGCTCCTGTGGGGTGCCGGCGCTTTACCGTTTTCGGACAAAATACGGAACTGAGTGCCGTGAATATGGAACGGATGCAGCATCATGTCGCCTTTGCCAGAAATCACCCACCGCTCATACTGCCCTTTCGCCGCCGCAAACAGGGGAACATTCATATCAAAGGCTTTACCGTTGATCCGATTCGCATTATGGAAATCAAACTCCTTATTACCGTGCTTCATCTGCGCCGTGCCGCCATGATTCATGCTTCCCATATCACCGTGGTTCATATTGTTCATATTCCCCATCTCTCCGTGATTCATCATCATGCCATGGTCCATGCCGGACATGGCCTGGTCGCCATATTTTTGCATCAGCGCCTGCATGCCCATCATATCGAGCATCGGATCCATCGAGAGCTGCAAAGTACGCTGAGTCAGGCCCTGAAGCGAGGGCAGCGCTGGCATAGCGGCCAGCACATCCGGCAGCTTACCGGAAGCCTGGATAGTCAGCGGCTGCACGCGTAACACTGGCTGCGGCCGATCAAACGGAGCGATCGCCATCCCCATCTGGTTGACCGGGAGCGTAATTAAATCGAAGGGCTTCCCGTCAGTGGTATCCACCAGCACTTCGAAACGCTCGCCCATCAGCACCGGCAGCGCGTTAACTTTCACCGGCTCAGCCAGGAGACCACCATCGCTTGCCACGACGTACATGGGCCGCTTATCGCTGGTGGCGAAATTCAAAGAACGCGCATTACAGCCGTTCAGCAGACGTAAACGTAGCCAGCCGCGAGGCGCAGCGTGCTCCGGGTACAGCGCGCCGTTAGTGAGCAGCGTATCGCCAAACCAGCCCACGGCTGCGCTCATAATATCGAGCTGATAATCAATCTCTCCCGCTGAGGTGAATTTTTTATCCTGCACAATCACCGGGACATCATCAATTCCCCACTGCTTTGGCAGGAGCAGCTTTTCGCTTTCTGCATCAGAAATCAGCACCAGCCCTGCCAGCCCCATCGCGACCTGTCTGCCGGTTTTACCATGCTGATGGGGATGGAACCAGCAGGTCGCCGCCCGCTGCGTTGGGGTAAAGGTCACCGTGCGGGAGCCTCCGGCGGCAATCACGCCCTGGGGACCGCCGTCCACGGTGCCGGGAACCTCCAGACCGTGCCAGTGCACGGTGGTCTCCTCCGCCAGACGGTTATGAATGTCGATGGTCGCCTCCTCACCCTGCTTAAGCTGTAGGGCCGGGCCCAGCAGATTGCCGTTATAGCCCCAGGTGGTCGCCAGATGAGGGCCGAACTGCGTTTTTCCAGCCTGAATGATTAACGAGATGCGATTACGCGCGTCGGCGGTAAGCAGTTCGGGTACAGGCAAAGATGGGCGGCTGGCGGCAAAAACCGAGCGGCTCCATAGCGGCAATGCGCTGGCCACGCTGACCGCAGCGGTTAGTTTAAGAAACTCACGACGTTGCATTTTCACATCCTTTTTATTCTGCTGGTGAATAATTGAGCTTAAACCCTCCCCCAACAGGAAGGTCAAGCAGAAGAGTAAGAATAAAGCTCGGCGCACTGTAATGAAGTGTGCTAACTTTGTTTGTCCGTGATTCAATGGTAGAAAAAATGAAGACGCTTTTCAGAACAATAGTGCTTGGCAGCCTGCTGACTCTCTCCGCCAATAGCTATGCATTAAGCGAGTCCGAAGCGGAAGATATGGCTGATTTAACGGCAGTATTCGTCTTCCTGAAGAACGACTGCGGTTATCAAAATCTGCCTAACACGCAGATTCGCCGTGCCCTGGTCTTTTTTGCTCAGCAGAATCAATGGGATTTAAGCAATTACGACAGCTTCAATATGAAAGCGCTCGGCGAAGATAGCTACCGGGACCTTAGCGGAATCCAGATTCCCACCACTAAAAAATGCAAAGCGCTGGCCCGCGATTCGCTTAGCCTGCTCGCTTACGTGAAATAACCCCCCTTCATTTCATAATACGGTAGCCGTGCGAATACGGCTATGGCGCCGCGTAATAATAGCAATTCAATTAACAACAGCACTTAATTTATATCTCAATTCATAGAATTCAATGATAATTCATTAAGCATTCAACATATTAATATATACCCTAAATAATTAGAGTTACTTGAAGGCGGCAAGGGGTAAGCGAGCGTAGCCAACGCATAAGCAGCGTGAAATATGACGGGTATAACTAATATTAAAAGTACGCCATCAAAAATCATAAACTCTATTATTGCATTCTTCTTTTTCGCACACTATTATCGCCCGATAACACCTCTTTTTATCAATGGAATGAAACCTTGAACAGATCCTTATTTACAAGCATAGCCCCTCTGGCCCTCATTTTATTAGCGGGTTGTAATTCAATACAACCCAGGCAATCCGCCGGATTAGTGAAACCCTTATCTGAGTCGACATTAAGCCAACAGCAAACCGAACAGCAGAGAATCGCCGATGAGCAAGCGCGTTTAGACACTTGCCGTAAAGCGCTGGAGTCGCTGAAAGAAGTGAACCCCAAACAGGCGGACAAACTCGGCAATGAGTTCTCTGCCCTGCTTAGCGCGGCATCACAATATAATTCTGTGCGCAGTAAAGTGGCAGAACCGACAAAACAGGGGATCGATTCGATGTACCAGTTCAAATCAATCAAGCTGTGCGCTGATATTGAAAAGGAACTGATCGATAGCCTTGTTAAACGTGGTGAAAATGTTCAGCCATGAACGGGAAAATAGCCAAAAACTTCAATCCGGTATCGCTGGCAGCAGTTTTTGTGCTGGCGCTATCGCCGGATGCCTATGCGGAAAAAGACGCCCTTATCAGCGTCACGGCGAGCTCAAATAGCGATGCCTCAGGCCCGGCATTTTTAAATTATGCTAAAGAGCATCAGGCGCAAAAAATCAGCGAGCCGGTAAAGCCCGTTGAGGAGAAAAGCAATAATACAAAAACAACGAATAAAAAAACCATCCTGAATACCCATGAAGTTTCCCGTCAGGCTGCAATCATTGCTCAAAAAGATAAACTCATCCGCCAACTTCGGCAGCAGCTTGATGCGAAGCCGGCCACGGTGAACGCCGAAGCAGACAACCAAAAAGCGCTGAAAGATAAAATTCAGCTGCTTGAGAAAAAGTTAGCGACTGCCGTAGCCGAAAAACAACAATTAATAGATAACGCGCTATCCGCCGCGGCTGAAATAAAACAGATCGAGGGCCAGCGTAATGCCACAGAAAATAAAACGCTGCAGCAGGAAAAAAGAGTGGCATTAGTAGAATCCGCGAAACAAAAAGTTGAGCTTCAGCTGGCTGAGGCAACCGCCGAAAAGCAATCCCTGCAGCAGAAGCTCGCGGCGCTGGAAACAGAAAAGCAAGATACGCTCTCAAAGCTGGCGGCGGCCGCAGCGGAGAAACAAGAGCTCACCGGTAAGTTCACGACAGAGGCGAAAGAGAGGCAAGCTCTCGCAACAAGGCTCGCTGCTGCAGAGGCAGCTCAGCAGGAAATGCTAACAAAACTCACCGCGGCTGACGCCGCACAGCGGGCGCTGCAAACGAAACTGGATGCGTCTCAAACCGAGCAGAAAGCAGCGATAGCGAAGCTCGCCGCCGGTGAAGCGGAAAAAACAGATTTAACGACAAAACTGGCGGCCGCGGCAGTAGAAAAACAGGCGCTCACGGCTAAACTGGACGCCGTTATCATCAGTACGCCGCAGACGTCCCTTCAGGCGGATGCTGGCCGTCAGCAGGCCGGTCAGGACAACGCCCTACAGCAGGCCAGCGCCGATGAAATTACCCGGCTAAAGGCCAGGCTTGCTGACGCCAAGGCGAAAAAGCCGCTGGCTATCGACTTTGCAAAAGAGCCTCTGCGACAGGCTTACGCTATCGGTGTATCGATGGGCGAGGAGGTGCTGCAGCTCTTATCTACCCGGGCATCTCAGGGCGTAAAAACCAGTAAAGATACCGTTTTACAGGGGATTATGGATTCTTTTTCAGGGGATATCGCCCTTGATGAGAAAGCGCGCAATAAAGCCTTATTCGATGTGTCTAAAAAAGTCTTTCAGAACCTAAAGAAGCTCGAACAGCAAACCCTTAGCGAAGGAAAGAAATATCAACAAAACTTCGCGAAGCAAAAAGGGGTGGTATTGAAAGACGGCATTTACAGTCGCATAGATTATGCCGGCAAGGGCAAGATTCTCGACAGCGATATCGTTACCGTCACTATCAAGGAAACGCTTACCGATGGAACCGTCATTAACGATATGGAAGCGGAGGGGAAAGTCTGGTCCCAGCCTCTGAAATCTTATCCTCCCATCTTCCTTGGGCCACTCAAGCGGCTGGGAAACCACGGAGCGATAACGGTCGTGATCCCTCCCAATCTCGCCTACGGCAGCGAAGGCAAGCCGCCTAAAATCCCGCCGGGAGCGACCATGGTATATACCGTCAGAATCGTTGACGCCACTGCGGCAGAACCACAGGCTAAAAAACCCTGATCCTGGCGCCTCCCATCGGGGAGGCGCTTTCCCCTCTTTGTGAACGGGTAATGCCCCACGCTTCATTTGCTGAAATATCCACCGTGCATCATCTTCTATAGTTGGCTATGATGTTGCGCTCATTTTTGATGGGTGTAACAGGTGTTAACAAAGGAGGATCTGCCCGTGGCCGATAGCAATCTGTGGCATGAAACGCTGCACGACCATTTTGGTCAGTATTTCAGCGTTGATAACGTTCTGTATCATGAGAAAACCGATCATCAGGATTTAATTATTTTCGAAAACGCAGCCTTTGGCCGCGTGATGGCGCTGGACGGCGTGGTACAAACCACCGAACGTGATGAGTTTATCTACCATGAAATGATGACCCATGTTCCTCTGATGGCCCACGGCCAGGCGAAACATGTGTTAATTATCGGCGGCGGCGATGGCGCCATGCTGCGCGAAGTCTCCCGTCACCGCAGCGTCGAAACCATCACCATGGTAGAAATTGACGCTGGCGTGGTTTCATTCTGTCGCCAGTACCTCCCCAACCATAACGCGGGTGCGTACGACGACCCGCGCTTTACCATGGTGATTGACGATGGCGTCAATTTTGTTAACCAGACGGCGCAAACGTTTGACGTCATTATCTCCGACTGCACCGATCCTATCGGTCCCGGCGAGAGCCTGTTTACTTCCGCCTTCTATGAAGGCTGCAAGCGCTGCCTCAACCCAGGCGGGATCTTCGTCGCTCAGAACGGCGTCAGCTTCCTGCAACAGGATGAGGCCGTCGATAGCCATCGCAAGCTCAGCCATTACTTTAGCGACGTAAGCTTCTATCAGGCGGCGATTCCCACCTACTACGGCGGCATCATGACCTTCGCATGGGCCACGGACAACGAAGCGCTGCGCCATCTTTCCAGTGAAATCATCCAGGCCCGTTTTCACAAGTCGAACCTGAAGTGCCGTTATTACAATCCGGCCATTCACGCGGCGGCATTTGCTTTACCGCAGTATTTACTGGATGCGCTATCCACCGTTAAGTAAGGAGGTGATCTAAATTGAAAAAATTGAAGCTGCACGGCTTTAACAATCTGACCAAAAGCCTGAGTTTTTGCATTTACGATATCTGCTACGCAAAAACGGCAGAGGAGCGCGATGGCTACATCGCCTATATTGACGAACTCTACAACGCCAACCGCCTGACGGAAATTTTGTCAGAGACCTGTTCGATTATCGGCGCCAATATTCTTAACATTGCCCGCCAGGATTATGAACCGCAGGGCGCCAGCGTGACGATCCTGGTCAGCGAAGAGCCTGTCGATCCGCAGCTTATCGATCAGACAGAACACCCGGGTCCGCTACCGGAAACCGTGGTGGCGCATCTCGATAAAAGCCATATCTGCGTTCACACCTATCCGGAAAGCCATCCTGAAGGCGGACTGTGCACCTTCCGCGCCGATATTGAAGTCTCAACCTGCGGGGTCATTTCACCGCTGAAGGCCCTGAACTATCTGATTCACCAGCTAGAATCCGATATCGTCACGATTGATTATCGCGTTCGCGGTTTTACCCGCGATGTGAACGGCATGAAGCACTTCATCGATCATGAAATTAACTCCATTCAGAACTTCATGTCCGAGGATATTAAGTCTTTGTATGACATGGTGGACGTGAACGTTTATCAGGAAAATATTTTCCATACCAAGATGTTGCTTAAGGAGTTCGACCTTAAGCACTATATGTTCCACACGAAGCCGGAAGATTTGAGCGAAGAGGAGCGTAAGGTAATTACCGACCTGCTCTGGAAAGAGATGCGCGAAATCTACTACGGACGCAATATCCCGAGCGTGTAACACCGTATCGGCTGGCGGTATCCTTAACGTTCAGGCTGTACCAGCGTAAGGGCAACGGACTGCGCTTTCAGCTCAGCCTGAACGGGAAGAGGCAACCCCCCATCGGTAATAATGTCAGTGAAGCGGCTCAGCGGAGAGACGTTGAACAGCGAGTGGGCGCCATATTTGCTGCTGTCGGCCAGTAAGATCTTACGCTGGGCGTTGGCAATGATCTCCTGCTTCAGCCCCGCCTTTTCTTCCGTCGGCGTCGTCACGCCCTTTTCCACGCTCCAGCTGTTACAGCTCATAAAAGCGATATCGGGATAGACGCTACGTAACATCTTACGACCAAACTCGCCGATACAGGACTGACTGCTGTCATCAATGCGACCACCGACGATGGTCACTTCTATCTGGCGGAACTCGGATAAAAACAGAGCGATATGCAGATCGACTGTGATCACCCTGAGCGGAAGATGGGTCAGGCATTTTGCCAGCTCCAGCATGGTGGTGCCGGCATCCAGTACCACCGCGTCGCCCGCCTGCACCATCGAGGCGGCAAAACGCGCAATCGCCCGCTTTTCCGCAGGCGATCGTAGCTGCTTTTCATTGGTGGTAGGCTGAGAAGGCTCAAAGCGCCGCAGGGCAACACCGCCGTGGCTGCGGCTGATCACGCCCTGCTCATCCAGTTTGATCAGATCGCGTCGTATCGTTGCAGGCGATGCTTCTACCGCATCCACCAGCTGTTCCACGGTCACCAGCGTATGATTTTTCAAATACGCCACAATCTTATCCAGACGGTGTTGTCCTTTCATAACAGGAAATTACGCCAGTTGCATTGCCAGTTTAATCGATACGGCCATGCTCTCAGATTTTGCTTTTCCCGTCCAGGCTATATCAAACGCGGTGCCGTGATCGGCAGAGGTGCGGATGAACGGCAGACCCGCGGTGATATTCACCCCATCGTAGAAGCCAAGCAGTTTGAGCGGAATATGTCCCTGATCGTGGTACATCGCCACCACCATGTCATATTGCCCCTCGTACGCCTGTAGAAACACGGTGTCCGGCGGGCAGGGCCCGTAAACATCGATTCCCTTCGCTTTCATGTTTTCAATGGCCGGCGACACAATGCGTATTTCTTCATCGCCAAACAGACCGTTTTCGCCCGCATGGGGATTGACCCCGGCAACGGCAATGCGCGGCTGGGTGAAGCCGACGCGTTTCAGGAAGCGATCCGCGATGCCGATGACCGTCTCCACGCGCTGGCCATTAAGCGTATCGAGGAACTTACGCAACGCAATGTGGGTCGAGACATGAATGACCTTCAGCTTGTCGGTGTAGAGCACCATGGCGTAATCGCGGCTTTCAGTCAGCGTCGCCAGCAGCTCGGTATGACCAGGATAATTGTGCCCGGCCAGATGAAGCGCTTCTTTATTCAGCGGTGCGGTCGCGATGGCGTGTACGTCGCCTTTCATCGCCAGCGCCGTCGCCCGCTTCACGCAGCGGTAGGCCAGATCGCCCGCCTGGGCCTGCACTTTACCCGGCTCCAGCGCGTCCGGCTGGGCCAGCGGCTCGTCGATGACATGAATCACGCCTGGAGCAAATCGCGCCTCCGCGACCTCGGCGATCGCGCGAAAGGTGACGCCTTCCGCCAGCCCTTTGTCCTGCAGACGTTTCAGGGTTTTCAGACACCCGACCACCACCAGCGGCGCGCCGTTGAGCTCGTCTTCACAAAGCGCTTTGACAATAATTTCCGGACCGATGCCCGCCGGGTCGCCCATCGTAATCGCAATTGTTTTAGTTACCACTGTACATCTCCTCAATAAAATAAAGCGCATCACAAAGGGTGCTGTCTGAACCGAATCCGCCGGCTTTAGTGATAACCGGCAGATCGTCGATTTCACTGTTAACGAACGTCCCGCAGGGAATACAGGGCGCCACCTCACTCTGAATGCGATAGCCTTCCGCCCCGAGCGCGGCGGCGACCGCGGTGGCGATATCTCCTCCGGTCAGGAACAGCCCGCCAATACGAGCCTGTTCGATAATGCGCAGCGTAATCATCCCGAGGCGTTCGCTAAGCATCTCACCGAGCTGCTGGCGGCTCAGGCCAGCCTGAGCGCACAGGCCGTCGATCATCTGCCGATCGTCCGCACTCCGGCTGGTACGTAAAATGGTGTGCTGCTGGCGACTGAGCAGCGCACAGGCCTGTTCAACCGCCGCGGCCATTTCCTGCTCGCACTGCGCCGAGGCCAGCCGCGAGGCATCAATATCCACGACCCTGGCGCGCGCCTGGCAGAGCGCTTTTTCAACCTGCCGCCGCGTGGCCTCGCTCATCGATCCGGCCACCACCAGTACCGGTAGCTCCTGCTTTTCCTGCATGAAGGTGCTGACCGGTAGCGCGTTCGCCAGCCCGGCAGCGCCAACCAACAGCGGCATCTCTTTTTGTTCACAAATAGCCTGGGCAATCAGCAACAGATCGCGATCTTCCACGGCATCCACCACCACCATGCACTCACCCTCGGCTGAAAAAGCCGTCAACAGGGCGCTCAATTGCCCCCGACGAACGTCTTCGAGCGACACTTCATGAACCGGGATATCGCTTTGCAGGGCGATCAACGTCGCAATACGCGAGGAGATAATGGGCGTTTTCGGATCGCTGGCGAATTCGGTTTCCAGCAGTGGCGTACCGTTGACCAGGCATAATCCGTCGCGGGTGGTGCGCCCGGCTGCGGGGATAGCCGCCGCAATTACGGCCAGCTTCCGGTTTGCAGCACGCATTGCCGCCGTCACTTCAGCCCCCACGTTGCCGCGGAAAGTAGAGTCGATTTTCTTGTAAACCAGCGGACGCGCATCACCATCGCACCACGGCGCTAACGCCTGCGCTACCGCTTTCCCGGCCTCAGCTGCAGGCATCGCGCGGCTTTCGGTGTTGATCACCAGCACATCAGCGCGACGCGAAGGTTTTTGATCCGGCGTTAGCATCACTTCCGTGCGCGCCCCCTTCTTTGCCAGCTGCACGCCGGTATCGTTAGAACCCGTAAAGTCGTCGGCGATAACGATCATTTTCATGCTTTTTTCTCCTCTGCAACCTGACGCGCTTGCTTCTTAGCCACCCATGAGGTGAGGACCGGCGTCAGAATCGCGGTGGTGATCACCGATGCGGCAATCAGCGGCGCGGCCGCGGCGGCAACCTCTGCCAGAGAGGGATCGGCCTGGGCAATCGCCAGCGGCGTCGCCACGGCGTTTCCGGCGGTACTGGACGCCGCCGCGCCGGCAATCCCGGTTCCGCCCACCAGACGGTCGGCACGAATGTTAAAGAAACCGCCGATGAAGGTCGTCAGCACGCCGAGCAGAATGCCCGCCAGACCGCCCTGTAGCAGCATTTCAAGGTTGATGCCTGCGCCCAGCGCAAAAGCGAAGAATGGGATCAACAGCGGGCCGCCTTTGGTCAGGAAGTCGCGCATGTTGGGATCGAGGTTACCCAGGATCATTCCCACCACCAGCGGCACCAGCACGGCGACCAGCGCCATAATGGGAATGTTGGCCATCCCCGCAGCGCCCAGCGCGATCATCGTAAAGAATGGCCCGTCATTCAGTGACAGGATGGAGATCGCTCCCACATCACGCTCGTTACCAAACTCGCCAACCAGCGCGGCGTAAAGCCCGCCATTCGAGTTACTCATCGCGGCGATGATCGCCACGCCGCTTAAGCCGAAGATCCCTTCAGCGCCAAAGAGCTGTTCCACGCCGAGGCCAATCGCAATGGCGATCAGGAGTTTGGTCAGCGTAATGGTACCGCCCTGCAACAGCGCCTGTGGCGCTGCCTTGACGCTAATTCCCGCCCCCATACAGAGCAGGAAGGCGCCAATCAGCGGCGCTGCGCCGTTTTTAAACAGCGCGGTGGTGAACCCGCCGATCTCAAGCGCTTGCGGGGCAAAGGTATTGATAATGGCGCCGATCACCAGTGGCACAACCATCATGCCGCCAGGTACACGTTCTATAGCCTTTTTGATGTTCATGGTCTTCCCGCCTGTTGTTATGCTGTGATTAAATAAAATCATAAAGATTATATTCAATCAAATAAACTTCACAAACGCGCCAGATCACAGTTTTAAAATGATTAATAAAAATCAAACCAGGCCGTTAAGGCCAAAAAAAAAGCCGGACATAACTGTCCGGCCGTGGAAATGATTAACATTGCTCAGGATTGACCTACAAATTTTCGATAGGCGTTGACGACCTGAAGAAAGTCTTCCACGCCGCATAGCGAGAGGCTTTCTTCGTCATAGTAGCTCATCCCCTCTTCTATCTCATCGCCGGAAAAATCCAGTTGGTTAGCGCGGATCATCACTTCTTCGCCGTCCAGCCATAGTGTGTATTCATGGCCGACGCGTTGCCAGGAACGTTCACTGCCTTTAACGGTGCGCGCGGCCTGCTCGACTTCGTCCAGCAGGGCAAGGTTATCTTTAACCTCTTCGTTGAACCAGTGGCCGATCGCCTCATGATCCATCGACATTCGCACCTTTACCACTCCGGTAATATCGCGCAGAAATTCGTAATCCATAGTCTTTTCCTCTGCAAGGGCAGTGCGTCACCGCTGCACTGTACCCATACAGTCATTATCGCAGCAGTGGGAGAGAAAAAAAGCGTGGTAGACGGAGGGACGGGAAATAAAAATGCCCGGTGACGCAAAGTTCACCGGGCATTGGCGGGATTATGTACAGCGCTGAGTTAGCGCATTACACCGCGGTCTGGAAAATAACCCCGTCGGCCTTCTCGGTGTACTGACCGAGCTGGTCGAAGTTCAGATAACGATAGGTATCCGCTGCGGTTTTATCCACCTGAGCAACATAGGTCTGATACTCTTCCGGCGTCGGCAGTTTACCGATAAGCGCGGCCACGGCCGCCAGCTCCGCAGAGGCCAGGAAGACGTTAGCGCCGGTACCTAAACGGTTCGGGAAGTTACGGGTTGAGGTAGAGACCACCGTCGCACCGTCGGCAACGCGCGCCTGGTTACCCATACACAGGGAACAGCCAGGGATTTCAATACGCGCACCGCTCTTACCAAACACGCTGTAGTAGCCCTCTTCAGTCAGCTGCGCGGCGTCCATACGGGTTGGCGGCGCCACCCACAGACGAGTCGGCAGCTGGCCTTTGTGGTTGTCCAGCAGCTTACCGGCCGCGCGGAAGTGGCCGATGTTGGTCATGCAGGAACCGATAAACACTTCATCGATCTTCTCGCCCTGCACGTCGGACAGCAAACGCGCATCGTCCGGATCGTTCGGCGCGCAGAGGATGGGCTCTTTGATATCGGCCAGATCGATATCGATCACCGCCGCATATTCCGCATCCGCGTCGCCTTCCAGCAGCTGCGGATCCGCCAGCCATTTTTCCATGCCCTGAACGCGACGCTCCAGCGTACGACGATCGCCGTAACCTTCGGCGATCATCCACTTCAGCAGGACGATGTTGGAGGTCAGATACTCAACGATCGGCTCTTTGTTCAGCTTAATGGTACAGCCCGCAGCGGAACGCTCGGCGGAGGCATCGGTCAGCTCAAACGCCTGCTCAACTTTCAGATCCGGCAGACCTTCAATTTCCAGAATGCGGCCGGAGAAGATGTTTTTCTTACCTTTCTTCTCCACGGTCAGCAGACCCTGTTTGATCGCATACAGCGGGATGGCGTGTACCAGATCGCGCAGGGTGATGCCCGGCTGCATTTTGCCTTTAAAACGTACCAGTACCGATTCCGGCATATCCAGCGGCATGACGCCAGTTGCGGCGGCAAACGCCACCAGGCCTGAGCCTGCCGGGAAGGAGATACCGATCGGGAAACGGGTATGCGAATCACCGCCGGTACCCACGGTATCAGGCAGCAGCATACGGTTCAGCCAGGAGTGGATAACGCCATCGCCCGGACGCAGCGATACGCCGCCGCGGTTCATGATGAAGTCCGGCAGCGTGTGGTGCGTGGTGACGTCCACCGGCTTCGGATAGGCGGCGGTATGGCAGAAGGACTGCATCACGAGGTCGGAAGAGAAGCCCAGGCACGCCAGGTCTTTCAGCTCATCACGGGTCATCGGGCCGGTGGTGTCCTGAGAGCCTACGGAGGTCATCTTCGGTTCGCAGTAAGCGCCCGGACGAACCCCGGCCACGCCGCAGGCGCGACCCACCATTTTCTGCGCCAGAGAGTATCCGCGGCTGCTTTCCGCCACGTCTTTCGCCTGACGGAACACATCGCTGTGCGGCAGGCCCAGCGCTTCACGCGCTTTGGTGGTCAGGCCACGGCCGATGATTAGCGGGATACGGCCGCCGGCGCGCACTTCGTCGATCAGCACGTCGGTTTTCAGCTCGAAGGTCGCCAGCAGTTCGCCGGTTTCGTGGTTACGGACTTCACCTTTGAACGGATAAACGTCGATCACGTCGCCCATGTTCAGGTTGTTTACGTCCACTTCAATCGGCAGCGCGCCGGCATCTTCCATGGTATTAAAGAAGATAGGCGCAATTTTGCCGCCGAGAACCAGACCGCCGCCGCGCTTGTTCGGCACGTTCGGAATATCGTCGCCCATAAACCACAGCACCGAGTTGGTGGCGGATTTACGCGATGAGCCGGTACCCACGACATCGCCGACGTACGCCAGCGGGAAACCTTTTTGCTGCAGTGCTTCAATTTGTTTAATCGGGCCAACGGCGCCGGGCTGATCCGGGTCGATGCCTTCGCGGGCGTTTTTCAGCATTGCCAGCGCGTGCAGCGGAATGTCCGGGCGGGACCAGGCGTCAGGGGCCGGAGACAGGTCATCGGTGTTGGTTTCGCCGGTGACTTTAAAAACGGTCACGGTGATTTTGTCAGCCAGTTGAGGACGGCTCAGGAACCACTCAGCGTCGGCCCAGGATTGCATAACCTGTTTGGCGTAGGCATTGCCCGCCTTGGCTTTCTCTTCTACATCGTAGAAGTTGTCGAACATCAGCAGGGTGTGGGACAGCGCTTTCGCGGCGATCGGCGCCAGTTTTGCGTCGTCCAGCGCGTCAATCAGGGGATGGATGTTGTAACCGCCCTGCATGGTACCCAGCAGTTCGACAGCTTTTTCACGGGTAACCAGTGGAGAAGTCGCTTCGCCTTTGGCGATCGCGGCAAGGAATCCGGCTTTAACATAGGCGGCTTCGTCGACGCCCGGCGGTACGCGGTTAATTAACAGGTCTAACAAGAATTCTTCTTCACCCGCTGGCGGGTTTTTCAGCAGTTCTACCAGCGCGGCCATTTGGGTTGCATCTAAGGGTTTCGGTACAATCCCCTCGGCGGCACGCTCAGCTACGTGCTTACGGTATTCTTCTAGCACGACGGTTCTCCTCGCTCTCATTGTAAAATGCGGTAGGCGATTCTCTTCACGCTCCTGTGAGACAGCAGTTTGTAGGGTAAATGCCCGATACCGCGTCGGCAGCATAGCAGGATTTTGGCGGGGTGTTAATCTGTTTACAAAAAAGCAACATTAAAAATTAGCTGAATCGTTAAGGGCAGAATAATGCAGGTTTTCTGTCAATTTAGCGGTATATAAAATTAATTCTGTTACACATAATTGAGCGAAATCCCAACTAAAATCAAAAACGCAAATACGCGCTCTCTATACTCAGGCAATCCCCCGCTTTTCGACAATACTCTGTCAAAACGGGCCAATTATTGTGCCGGGAGTTCTCATGACACTGCCTTTCAAACCCCATCTGCTCGCGCTGCTCTGTAGCGCCGGGCTATTAGCCGCCGCGGGTACGCTCTACGTCAAAAGCCGGGAGCCGCAAACGGTTCCCGAGCCCCCCGCCGTTGCGCAAACGGCGCAGGCAACCGCCGCCGCCCAGCCGGTGACCACGACCTATACACCCGCGCAGATAGACCAGTGGGTTGCGCCAATCGCGCTCTATCCGGACAATCTGCTGTCGCAGGTGCTGATGGCTTCGACCTACCCGAGTAACGTTGTCCAGGCGGTAGAGTGGTCGCAGGATAACCCCACAATGAAGGGCGATGCGGCGGTGCAAGCGGTGGCAAATCAGCCCTGGGATCCCAGCGTAAAATCGCTGGTCGCCTTCCCTTCCCTGCTCGCGTTAATGGGAGAAAATGCGCCGTGGGTGGAAAACCTGGGTAACGCCTTTCTCGCCCAGCCGCAGGACGTCATGGATTCGGTGCAGCGCTTACGCGCCATCGCCCAGCAGACCGGAACGTTAAAATCCACGCCGCAGCAGAAAGTCATCACCGCCACCCGCTCCGCGGCACCGGCACCGGCTCCAGCAACGTCCACGGCCACCGCTTCCCGCAGCAGCAGCGCCGTGACATCCTCCGCCCCGGCGCAGGTGATTAAAATCGAATCCACCAATCCAAATGTGGTGTACGTGCCGGCCTATAACCCTTCAGTTGTTTACGGCGCCTGGCCTGACACCGCCTATCCGCCGGTCTACCTGCCGCCGCCTCCGGGGGAGCAGTTTACCGACAGCTTCGTCAAGGGGTTTGGCTATAGCCTCGGCGTCGCCACAACCTACGCTCTGTTCAGCAGCATCGACTGGGATGATGACGATCATCACCACCATGACGATGACGATCACCATCACGATGATGATCATCACGGCGGCTACGCGCACAACGGCGATAACATCAACATCAACGTCAATAATTTCAACCATATTACCGGGCAGAACCTGCCGGGAAACCACGCCAGCTGGCAGCATAATCCGGCCTACCGCGGCAATATTCCCTATCCGAACAACACGATTGCGCAGCATTACCATCAGACCAATGTTCCCGGCGGGCTTAGCGCGACCCAACATCAGCCCGCCGATCGCAACGCGCAGCGTCAGGCGGCCATGACGCAGCTACAGCAGCGTACCGGGCCTGCGGATAACGCGCTTAATCACGCGCCTTCCCGCGATGCCCAGCGCCAGGCCGCGTCGCAGCAGCTCCATCAGGTGACCCAGCGCAATAACTATCGCGGCTATGACGCCACGCCGGCGGTAAAAAATAGCGCCGTACAACAGCAGCATCGGGAAGCGGTCAAAACGCAAATTCAGCATCCGACGGCGCAGCAGCAACAGCGCCGTGAACAGTTCCGGGCCGCAACGCCCGAACAACGTCAGCAGAAGCTGAATAATCTGCACGCCAATGCCCTGAGCGGTAACGATATCCGCTCTCCCTCCTGGCAGTCTCAGCAGGAGCGCGGCCTGCAGAGCCGCCATATCTCGGGTTTAAGCAGCGAGCAGCGCAGCGCGGCCAGAGAACATCTTTCCGAACACCGTGAACTGCGCCGCCGCTGAGGATAATCAGATGAAAAAATTTTTAAAAATGACGCTGCTGGCGCTGGCCATGACGCCCGCCATGGCGCTGGCTCAGCAGCAGTTTTCCTCTCCGGAACAGGCCGCAAGCGCGCTGGCTGCGGCAATCGGCAGGCATGATGAATCTGCCCTCAACGGGCTGCTCGGCGATAGCTGGCAGCAATTTTTACCGCCGGAGGGCATCGACCCTGACGCCGTCGCTCGTTTTCAGCGCGACTGGAAAGTCAGCCATCGTATCGTTCAGCAACAGAATAGCGCCTGGCTGGAGGTAGGACAGGAAGCATGGCGGCTACCAATCCCCATCATTAAGGATAAGAGCGGCTGGCGTTTTGATATGGCTGCTGCTGAAGATGAGATCCTGACTCGCGCGATTGGCCGCAATGAGCTGTCAGCCATTCAGGCGATGCACGCTTACGTTGATGCCCAGCAGGATTTTTATCGGCTAAACCACACCTGGGCGCAGAGGATTATCAGCAGCGATGGCAAGAAAGACGGCCTCTACTGGCCTGCCGCTCCCGGCGAAGCGCCCAGCCCGCTTGGGCCCGCGTTTAGCCCCGCCGAACCCGGCGAAGGCTATCACGGCTACCGTTTTCGCATCATTCAAGATGACGATGGTCAGGGCTTCGCCCTGCTGGCGTGGCCTGTGGAATGGGGAAAAACCGGCATCATGAGCTTTATGGTCAACCAAAATGATGAGGTTTATCAGGCTAATTTAGGGGATGAGACGCAGAGCAAGGCGCGCGCCATTTCGCAGTTTTCGCCGGATTCAGCCTGGCAGGCCATCAATCAATAGAAAAAAGCCCGGCGTGCGATAACGCCGCCGGGCCATATCTGTATGCTGATTTAGCCCTGATGGGGCATCAGAGACGGGTCACCCGCAAAAGCCGGTTTAGTGCTGGTCAACGCCGCTTCATCAGAGCTGATGCTGCCGGAATTCGCCGCCCATACCCCTTCGCTGGTCTTTGTTATCTGCTGATGCTGCATATTCAAATCCTGGCCCATCGCCGCAATATGGGTGCTTTCGGTCCCGCCGCTGTTATCAGCCCAGGGAATCGCGGCATCGGCCGCGCAGGCCATGCCCGAGACCAGCGTTGCTGCCAGCAGCGTCGTCGTTAAAACTTTTTTCATCACACACCTCACATATAGTTAACTACCTATAAGTTTACTGAGTAACTATTTTTCAAGTATTAATAAGATATGCAATTTTATTAACGGCGACACAGTTCTAAACATCACCGATAAAAAAAGCGGCTCACTGAGCCGCTTTTTGGATTTTGCCTGAAAGAAAAATTTACTTTTTCTTCGCTTTCGCGTTTGGCAGGTCGGTGATGCTGCCTTCGAAGACTTCTGCTGCCAGGCCAACGGACTCGTGCAGAGTCGGGTGAGCGTGGATGGTCAGCGCGATGTCTTCAGCGTCACAGCCCATTTCGATCGCCAGACCGATTTCACCCAGCAGCTCGCCGCCGTTGGTGCCGACAATCGCCCCGCCGATAACGCGGTGAGATTCTTTGTCGAAAATCAGTTTGGTCATACCGTCAGCGCAGTCGGAAGCGATGGCGCGGCCAGAAGCAGCCCACGGGAAGGTGGCGGTTTCGTAGCTGATGCCTTTCTCTTTCGCTTCTTTCTCAGTCAGACCAACCCACGCAACTTCCGGCTCGGTATAGGCGATGGACGGGATAACTTTCGGGTCGAAGTAGTGCTTCATGCCGGCGATAACTTCGGCAGCAACGTGGCCTTCGTGAACGCCTTTGTGCGCCAGCATCGGCTGACCGACGATATCGCCGATAGCGAAGATGTGCGGCACGTTGGTACGCAGCTGTTTATCAACGCGGATAAAGCCACGCTCGTCAACTTCAACGCCTGCTTTACCGGCATCGAGGTTTTTACCGTTCGGCACGCGGCCGATAGCTACCAGCACGGCGTCGTAACGCTGCGCTTCAGCCGGGGCTTTTTTGCCTTCCATGGAAACGTAGATACCGTCTTCTTTCGCTTCAACGGCGGTCACTTTGGTTTCCAGCATCAGGTTGAATTTCTTACTGATGCGCTTGGTGAAGACTTTCACCACGTCTTTATCGGCAGCCGGGATAACCTGGTCGAACATTTCAACCACGTCAATCTCTGAACCCAGCGCATGGTATACGGTACCCATTTCCAGACCGATGATACCGCCGCCCATAACCAGCAGGCGTTTTGGTACGGTTTTCAGCTCCAGCGCATCGGTGGAGTCCCATACGCGCGGATCTTCATGCGGAATGAACGGCAGTTCGATCGGACGGGAGCCCGCCGCGATGATAGCGTTGTCGAAGTTGATGACGGTTTTACCGTTTTCGCCTTCCACTTCCAGGGTGTTAGCGCCGGTAAATTTACCCAGACCGTTAACCACCTTCACTTTACGCCCTTTGGCCATGCCAGCCAGACCGCCGGTCAGCTGAGTGATGACTTTTTCTTTCCAGGTGCGAATCTTGTCAATGTCAGTTTTCGGTTCACCGAAAACGATGCCGTGTTCGGCCAGCGCTTTCGCTTCTTCGATAACTTTAGCAACGTGCAGCAGTGCTTTAGAAGGGATACAGCCGACGTTCAGGCAAACACCGCCGAGGGTGCTGTAACGTTCTACGATGACGGTTTCCAGACCTAAATCAGCGCAACGGAAGGCAGCAGAATAACCTGCGGGGCCTGCCCCAAGTACCACGACCTGAGTTTTGATTTCAGTACTCATCATGACCTCTGTTATTTGTATCCGGCGGGTCTGACGCTATTGTTTTTACGCCCATGTCCACCGGGACGTTCTATCCGCAAGCATTTTACAAAATTGTTAACAATTTTGAAACAACAAACGGCAAACGATTTTGTCCTTTATTGCTGGTAACTTCAAAACGCAGAAGAGATTACCAGAAAAAAGCCGGCCGTCAGGCCGGCTTTTTGCTTACATCACCAGGCGGCGAATGTCGCTCAGCATATTGTTGATGATGGTGATAAAGCGCGCACCATCAGCACCGTCGATCACGCGGTGGTCGAAGGACAGAGAGATCGGCATCATCAGACGCGGCACGAACTCTTTGCCATTCCATACCGGCTCCATCGCGGACTTGGACACGCCGAGGATAGCCACTTCCGGCGCGTTCACAATCGGTGCGAAGTGGGTGGTACCCAGGCCGCCGATGCTGGAGATAGTGAAGCAACCACCCTGCATTTCGCCAGCGGTCAGCTTACCATCACGCGCTTTCTTGGAAATCACGGTCAGTTCACGAGACAGCTCGGTAATGCTCTTCTTGTTCACGTCTTTGAAGACCGGAACAACCAGACCATTCGGGGTATCAACCGCCACACCGATATTGATGTATTTCTTCAGCGTCAGACGCTGTGCATCTTCAGACAGGGAGCTGTTGAAGCGCGGCATCTGCTCAAGCGCCGCGGCAACGGCTTTCATGATGAAGACAACAGGAGTGAATTTCACGTCCAGCTTACGCTTCTCAGCTTCGGCGTTCTGCTGTTTACGGAACGCTTCCAGATCGGTGATATCGGTTTTGTCGAAGTGCGTAACGTGCGGGATCATCACCCAGTTACGGCTCAGGTTAGCACCAGAGATCTTCTGGATACGGCCCAGTTCAACTTCTTCCACTTCACCAAACTTGCTGAAGTCCACTTTCGGCCACGGCAGCATGCCCGGGATACCGCCACCGGTAGCAGCAGGCGCGGCTTCAGCGCGTTTAACCGCTTCTTTCACGTAGGCCTGAACGTCTTCGCGCAGGATACGGCCTTTACGACCAGTTCCTTTCACTTTCGCCAGGTTTACACCAAACTCGCGCGCCAGGCGACGAATCAGCGGGGTAGCGTGAACGTAAGCGTCGTTTTCAGCGAACTCAGATTTGCCTTCTGCTTTTGCAGCAGGTGCAGCTGGTTTAGCAGCCTGAGCCGGTGCAGCAGCTGGTGCTGGAGCAGCCGCGGCAGCCGGAGCTGCGGCAGGCGCAGCGCCTTCCACTTCGAAGACCATAATCAGGGAGCCGGTGGAAACTTTGTCGCCGGTGCTGATTTTGATCTCTTTCACGGTACCCGCGAACGGCGCAGGCACTTCCATGGAAGCTTTGTCGCCTTCAACTGTGATCAGTGACTGTTCAGCGGCGATTTTATCGCCCACTTTCACCATCACTTCAGTCACTTCAACTTCATCGCCGCCGATATCCGGCACGTGAACTTCTTTAGAACCTGAAGCTGCCGGTGCAGCAGCAGCCGGAGCGGCTTCCGCTTTCGCCGGCGCCGCGGCAGGCGCTGCGCCCGCCACTTCGAAGATCATGATCAGGGAACCCGTGGACACTTTGTCGCCGGTGTTAATCTTGATCTCTTTCACGGTACCGGCGAACGGCGCCGGCACTTCCATAGAGGCTTTATCGCCTTCTACGGTGATCAGGGATTGTTCAGCGGCGATGGTGTCGCCCACTTTTACCATGATTTCCGTGACTTCAACTTCATCACCGCCGATATCCGGTACATGAACTTCTTTCGCGCTGGCGGCTGCCGGTGCTGCGGCGGCCGGAGCCGCTTCTTTCTTCTCTTCCTGCGCAGGTGCAGCGGCTGCTGCACCATCGGCGGAATCGAAAATCATGATCAGTTTACCGGTCTCGGTTTTGTCGCCGACGGAGACTTTGATCTCTTTAACGACGCCAGCCTGCGGAGACGGGACTTCCATAGAGGCTTTGTCGCCTTCTACGGTGATCAGCGACTGTTCAGCTTCAACTTTGTCGCCCACTTTGACCAGAATCTCGGTGATTTCAACTTCATCAGCCCCGATGTCCGGTACTTTGATTTCGATAGCCATTATTCTTTTACCTCTTACGCCAGACGCGGGTTAACTTTATCTGCATCGATGTTGAATTTAGTGATGGCTTCCGCAACCACTTTCTTATCGATTTCGCCACGTTTAGCCAGTTCGCCCAGCGCTGCTACCACCACGTAGGAAGCGTCAACTTCGAAGTGGTGACGCAGGTTTTCACGGCTGTCAGAGCGACCAAAGCCGTCGGTACCCAGTACGCGGTAATCATCGGCCGGTACGTAAGTACGAACCTGCTCAGCGAACAGTTTCATATAGTCAGTAGATGCGACTGCCGGAGCGTCGTTCATCACCTGAGCGATGTACGGAACGCGCGGCGTTTCCAGCGGATGCAGCATGTTCCAGCGTTCACAATCCTGGCCATCGCGCGCCAGTTCGGTGAAGGAGGTGACGCTATAAACGTCAGAGCCTACGCCGTAGTCTTTGGCCAGGATCTGCGCTGCTTCACGGACGTGACGCAGGATAGAACCGGAGCCCAGCAGCTGAACTTTACCTTTGCTACCTTCAACGGTTTCGAGTTTGTAGATACCTTTACGGATACCTTCCTCGGCGCCTGCTGGCATTGCCGGCATGTGGTAGTTTTCGTTCAGCGTGGTGATGTAGTAGTAAACGTTCTCTTGTTTCTCACCGTACATACGCTCCAGACCATCGTGCATGATGACCGCAACTTCGTACGCGTAGGACGGATCGTAAGAGATACAGTTCGGGATGGTCAGAGACTGAATGTGGCTGTGGCCATCTTCGTGCTGCAGACCTTCGCCGTTCAGCGTGGTACGACCGGAAGTTCCGCCGATCAGGAAGCCGCGAGCCTGCTGGTCGCCGGCCTGCCAGCACAGGTCACCGATACGCTGGAACCCGAACATGGAGTAGTAGATGTAGAACGGGATCATCGGCAGGTTGTTGGTGCTGTAGGAGGTCGCAGCAGCCAGCCAGGATGCACCGGCACCCAGTTCGTTGATACCTTCCTGCAGAATCTGGCCTTTCTCGTCTTCTTTGTAGTAAGCAACCTGCTCACGGTCCTGCGGAGTGTACTGCTGACCGTTCGGGCTGTAGATACCAATCTGACGGAACAGGCCTTCCATACCAAAGGTACGCGCTTCATCGGCGATGATCGGCACGAGGCGGTCTTTGATGGATTTGTTCTTCAGCATCACGTTCAGGGCACGAACGAACGCGATAGTGGTAGAAATCTCTTTATTCTGCTCTTCCAGCAGCGGACCGAAATCTTCCAGGGTCGGCAGCTCCAGCTTCTCATCGAAGTTTGGCTGACGGCTCGGCAGATAGCCGTGCAGTTTCTGACGCTGGGCGTGCAGATAGGTGTGCTCTTCAGAACCTTCCGGGAAGGTCACGTACGGCAGTTTTTCGATATCAGCATCGGCAACCGGCACGTTGAAACGATCGCGGACGTAGCGAACGCCGTCCATGTTCATTTTCTTAACCTGGTGAGCGATGTTTTTACCTTCAGCGGTGTCACCCATTCCGTAACCTTTAATGGTATGGGCGAGGATTACGGTGGCTTTGCCTTTGGTTTCCTGTGCTTTTTTCAGCGCAGCGTAGACTTTCTTCGGATCGTGGCCGCCGCGGTTCAGGGCCCAGATCTGCTCGTCAGTCCAGTCGGCAACCAGCGCTGCGGTTTCCGGATATTTACCGAAGAAGTGCTCACGCACGTAAGCGCCGTCTTTGGATTTGAAGGTCTGGTAGTCACCGTCAACGGTCTCTTCCATCAGCTGGATCAGTTTACCGCTGGTATCTTTACGCAGCAGCTCATCCCAGCGTCCGCCCCAGATAACCTTGATAACGTTCCAGCCAGCACCGCCAAAGATGCCTTCCAGTTCGTTAATGATCTTGCCATTACCGGTAACCGGGCCGTCAAGGCGCTGCAGGTTACAGTTGATAACGAAGACCAGGTTGTCCAGCTTTTCACGGGTCGCGATGGTGATCGCGCCTTTGGATTCCGGCTCGTCCATCTCGCCGTCGCCGAGGAAAGCGTAAACGGTTTGTTTAGAGGTGTCTTTCAGGCCGCGGTGTTCCAGATACTTCAGGAACTTAGCCTGATAAATCGCACCGATTGGGCCCAGACCCATAGAGACGGTCGGGAACTGCCAGAATTCCGGCATCAGTTTCGGGTGCGGATAAGAGGACAGACCTTTACCGTGAACTTCCTGACGGAAGTTGTTCATCTGCTCTTCAGTCAGACGACCTTCCAGGAAAGCACGCGCGTAGACGCCCGGAGAGATGTGGCCCTGGAAGTAAACCAGGTCGCCGCCGTCCTGCTCGTTGCGTGCGCGGAAGAAGTGGTTAAAGCACACTTCATAGAAGGTTGCGGAAGACTGGAAGGAAGCCATGTGGCCGCCCAGTTCGAGATCTTTTTTCGATGCGCGCAGAACGGTCATAATCGCGTTCCAGCGGATCGCAGAACGGATACGACGTTCCAGATCCAGATTACCCGGGTATTCCGGCTCATCTTCAACGGCAATAGTGTTCACGTAGCCGCCGGTCGATGCGCCAGCAGCCACTTTCACCCCGCCTTTGCGGGCTTCAGAAAGGAGTTGGTCAATAAGATACTGAGCGCGCTCAACACCTTCTTCACGGATGACCGATTCGATCGCCTGTAGCCAGTCGCGAGTTTCGATCGGATCCACGTCATTTGGTAAACGTTCTGACATGGGGGGCATTCCTTATCTATCTAATCGTTGATTAATCTGGAACCTGTCCCATTGAATTCTCGTCAGAGAATGCAATAAGACAGGTTCTGCGTTTAGTTGCCGCGCTCTAAAAATGGCGCTTAAGAACCGGAGTTCTCATCTTTTCGTTGCTGTAAACGACGCAGTGAGCGTTCACGACGGCTCTGCTCACGGCTACGATCCAGCAAAATTTCCTCAATGAACGCCAGGTGACGATGCGACGCTTCACGCGCCTGCTCCGGTTCCCCGGCGATTATCGCCTCAAAAATGCGAGTACGATGATTGCTGACCTGCGGGAGCATCTCCCGACGGGCGTACAACAATTCAAAATTCTGGCGAACGTTCTGGGCCAGCATCGGCTCCATACAGCGTAGTAGATGGAGCAGCACCACATTGTGCGCCGCTTCGGTGACGGCGATTTGATACTGGACGACGGCATCGGATTCGGCGTCGAGATCGCCGGACTGCTGAGCCCGCTCAATGGCCTGATGCAGCTCGCGAATGCGTTCGCGGTCTTCATCATTGCTGCGCAGCGCCGCGTAATAAGCCGCGATGCCTTCAAGCGCGTGACGGGTTTCCAGCAGATCAAATTGGGATTCAGGGTGGTCGGACAGTAGCTCTACCAGCGGGTCGCTGAAGCTCTGCCACAGGCGGCTTTGTACAAACGTTCCGCCCCCCTGGCGACGAAGCAACAAGCCCTTAGCTTCGAGGCGTTGAATAGCCTCACGGAGCGAGGGACGGGAAACGTCGAACTGTTTTGCCAGTTCACGTTCTGGCGGGAGTTTTTCACCGGGGCGCAACGTCCCCTCAAGGATTAAAAACTCCAGCTGCTGCTCTATCACATCGGATAGTTTTGGTTGGCGGATCTTGCTGTAGGCCATATTCCCTGTCTCTGCCATTAGCCCGGAGTCAATTGGTCTTACCAATTCATAGTTCGTATCGCTAAAGTAACAAAGTATTCACCTTCTGTCCATACAGGTTTTGATTGAAATCATTAAACCCGGCACATTTTAACAACCTTACAGAAATAACATTTCAAAAATGTAACCTTGCACAAATGTTGTGTTTACTCACAAAGAGGTAGCGTTAACGTAATAGAAACGAAAAATTACGCTATCTGAACCGATTCAACGCCTTATGAAGTGAATATAAATTCAATAAATTTGCATGGATGACAAATAGTGGGTAGGCACTGGCGCATGGGGTGGGATTTACAAATGGCGTCTTTTTGCTCGCTTCGTCATCATCCCTTCATAAAGCAGGTGCATTCAGCGGCGCTTATCACTATTCTCCATGATACGAAAGGCCTTTTCATGAATTCCCTCTCCGCCTTGCGTAAAGAAATAAGTACATCTACGGAATTTGATAATTACACAAACACAACAATATGTGCGCTGCATCACTCGGGGCAAAACGGGCCGCAGGCTCAGTGAAATTTCGCTGACTATGCTATCAGGCAGGGATGGACAGCGAAGAAGTCACCTGATGGATGACGCGGACAAACATAATAACCATAACCACACACGAGGTTTCATGATGGAAGGTCAACAGCATGGCGATCGGCTAAAGCGCGGCCTTAAAAACCGCCATATTCAGCTTATTGCGCTGGGAGGCGCTATTGGTACCGGTTTGTTTCTGGGTAGCGCATCCGTCATCCAAAACGCGGGTCCCGGTATTATTCTGGGCTACGCAATTGCCGGTTTTATTGCTTTCCTGATTATGCGTCAGCTGGGCGAGATGGTCGTCGAAGAGCCGGTAGCCGGTTCATTTAGTCATTTTGCCTACAAATACTGGGGCGGCTTTGCAGGCTTCGCTTCCGGCTGGAACTACTGGGTGCTTTACGTGCTGGTCGCAATGGCCGAGCTGACCGCGGTCGGGAAATACGTCCAGTTCTGGTGGCCGGAAATTCCTACCTGGGTTTCTGCGGCCGTTTTCTTTATCGCTATCAACGCCATCAACCTGACAAACGTCAAGGTGTTCGGCGAGATGGAGTTCTGGTTCGCGATCATCAAAGTCGTCGCCGTCGTGGCGATGATCCTGTTCGGCGGCTGGCTGCTGTTCAGCGGCAACGGCGGCCCGCAGGCTACCGTACGCAACCTGTGGGAGCAAGGCGGATTCCTGCCGCACGGCTTCACCGGGCTGGTAATGATGATGGCGATTATTATGTTCTCTTTCGGCGGGCTGGAGCTGGTCGGTATCACCGCAGCCGAAGCGGATAACCCGGAGCAGAGCATTCCGAAGGCCACCAACCAGGTCATCTACCGCATCCTGATTTTCTATGTGGGCTCGCTGGCCGTTCTGCTTTCGCTGCTGCCGTGGAGCCGCGTAACCGCCGATACCAGCCCGTTCGTCCTGATTTTCCACGAGCTGGGCGATACCTTCGTCGCGAATGCGCTGAATATCGTGGTATTAACCGCGGCGCTCTCCGTTTACAACAGCTGCGTATACTGCAACAGCCGGATGCTGTTCGGTCTGGCCCAGCAGGGTAACGCGCCAAAAGCGCTGATGAGCGTCGATAAACGCGGCGTGCCGGTTAACACCATCCTCGTCTCCGCGGTGGTCACCGCGCTGTGCGTACTGATTAACTACTTCGCGCCGGAATCCGCGTTTGGTCTGCTGATGGCGCTGGTGGTTTCAGCCCTGGTGATCAACTGGGCGATGATTAGCCTGGCGCACATGAAATTCCGTCGCGCTAAGCAGCAGCAGGGCGTGGTCACCCGCTTCCCGGCGCTGCTTTATCCGCTGGGCAACTGGATCTGCCTGCTGTTTATGGCGGGAGTGCTGGTGATCATGCTGATGACCCCTGGCATGGCGATTTCCGTCTACCTTATCCCGGTATGGATTGCCGTTCTCGGCGTCGGCTACCTGTTTAAACAGAAAACCGCCAGCGCCATTAAAGCATAATCCTGTATCTCCACAAGCTGTGTCCGCCCGCCGCTGGGCGGACACGGCGCATTGTTATCTGCTTCACACTTTCCCCCTGATAACCGATTTATCCATATCGTTAACCCTATCCTGCAACGCATTAGTCCATTACCCGGCTAATAATTCTCTCCATACCGCCACGGGGAGATCGCTGCGATGAATGGCAATAAGCTTTCAGTTAAAGAAAAAATAGGCTACGGGATGGGTGATGCCGGATGCAATATCATATTCGGCGCCATCATGTTGTTTGTTAACTATTTTTATACGGATATTTTTGGTCTCGCGCCGGCGCTGGTGGGCGTTTTGCTGCTTTCCGTACGCGTTATTGATGCCGTCACCGATCCGATCATGGGGGCGATGGCCGACCGTACCCGCAGTAAATACGGGCGCTTTCGCCCATGGCTGCTGTGGATTGCCTTCCCGTACGCGCTGTTCAGCGTGCTGATGTTTACCACCCCGGAGTGGTCGTACAATAGCAAGGTTATCTATGCTTTCGTCACCTACTTCCTGCTCTCGCTGACCTACACCGCGATCAACATCCCCTACTGCTCCTTGGGTAGCGTGATTACGAATGACCCGAAGGAACGCGTGGCCTGCCAGTCCTATCGCTTCGTGATGGTCGGTATCGCCACGCTCCTGCTCTCCCTGACGCTGCTGCCGATGGCGGACTGGTTCGGCGGTGAGGATAAAGCCAAAGGCTATCAGATGGCGATGACCGTGCTGGCGATTATCGGTATGTGCATGTTCCTGTTCTGCTTTGCCACCGTTCGTGAGCGCGTAAAACCCGCCGTCCAGACCAACGACGAGCTGAAAAAAGATCTGAAAGACGTCTGGAAAAACGACCAGTGGGTTCGCATCCTGCTGTTAACGCTGTGCAACGTTTGCCCAGGCTTTATTCGCATGGCCGCCACCATGTACTACGTCACCTGGGTGATGCAGCAAAGCACCCACTTCGCCACGCTGTTTATCAGCCTCGGGGTAGTAGGAATGATGATCGGCAGTATGCTGGCTAAAGTCCTGACCGACCGCTGGTGCAAACTGCAGGTGTTTTTCTGGACCAACATCGTGCTGGCGATTTTCTCCTGCGCCTTCTACTTCTTCGACCCGCACGCCACCATGATGATTATGGTGCTCTACTTCCTGCTGAACATTCTGCATCAGATCCCCTCGCCGCTGCACTGGTCGCTGATGGCCGACGTGGATGACTACGGCGAATGGAAGACCGGCAAACGCATCACCGGCATCAGCTTCTCAGGCAACCTGTTCTTCCTGAAGGTCGGTCTGGCCATCGCCGGCGCGATGGTTGGCTTCCTGCTCTCCTGGTACGGTTACGATGCCGGTGCGAAGCAGCAAAGCGCCTCCGCGATTAACGGTATCGTATTGTTATTCAGCGTTATCCCCGGCATCGGCTATCTGATTACCGCGGGGGTGGTGCGTATGCTGAAGGTAAACCGCGAATTTATGCGGCTAATTCAGTCCGACCTCGAGAAACGCCGGGTCAACTACAGCGAGCTCAACGACTATCAGGAACTGAAAACCGGCGAACAGGTAAGGAAAGCGTAATGAAAAACTGGCCGAATCCATTTATTGAACAACGCGCGGACCCGTATATTCTGCGCCATCAGGAGAGCTACTACTTTATTGCCTCGGTGCCGGAGTATGACCGTCTGGAAATCCGCCGCTCAGCAACCCTTGAAGGTTTACGCCACGCGCAGCCGGTGGTCGTCTGGCGTAAACCGGACAGCGGCCCGATGAGCCAGCTCATATGGGCCCCGGAGCTGCATGAGATTGACGGCAAATGGTATATCTACTTTGCCGCCAGCCACACCCACGATCTGGATGCGCAGGGCATGTTCCAGCACCGCATGTTCGCGCTCGAATGCGCGGACAGCGACCCGTTAACCGGTAAATGGCAGGAAAAAGGCCAGATTAAAACGCCGCTTGATACCTTTGCGCTGGATGCCACCACCTTCCGCCATCAGGGTAAACGGTGGTACCTGTGGGCACAAAAAGATCCGGAAATTAAGGGCAATACCAACCTCTATCTGGCTGAACTGGCAAATCCGTGGACGCTAAAAGGTCAGCCGGTCAGGCTGAGTCAACCCGAGTTTGACTGGGAGTGCCGGGGTTTTCTGGTGAATGAAGGCCCGGCGGTCTTGTTCCACGGCGACAAGCTGTTCGTCAGCTATTCCGCCAGCGCCACCGACGAAAACTACTGCATGGGATTATTGTGGATAGACGTTAACGCCGACCCGCTGCGGCCGGAAAACTGGCATAAAGCGCCGCAGCCGGTGTTTCGTACCAGCTATGAGAATCGTCAGTATGGGCCCGGACACAATAGCTTTACGCAAACGCCGGAGGGAGAAGATGTGCTGGTGTACCACGCGCGCAACTACACCGAAATCGAAGGCGACCCGCTGTACGATCCGAATCGCCATACCCGCCTGAAGCTTGTCCGCTGGGACGAAAACGGGATGCCTGATTTTGGCATCCCGGCAGCAGATACGGATTAAAAGCGAAACCTGCCCGCCAGCGGGCAGGTGCTTAAATCAGCGTACCGTAAATCGTCAGCAGCGCCATAATCACCACCACCACCAGCGATGTTTTTTTCGCCATGGAGACCGCCGCCTTCGGCGTCGCCACTTTATCCACGTGCGGCTCGCGCGCCAGCGAATACTGCGCCAGGCGCGTCAGCACCTGATACTGCGAAGAGTGGCGGTCGCCAAGCGAGGCAAACCACGCAGGCAAAGCCTTTTCCCCGTGCCCAACCAGCGCGTACACCACGCCGACCAGACGTACCGGAACCCAGTCGACCACGTGCAGAATGCCGTCAATACCCGACTGTAAGCGATGACGCGGCGTCTGATAACGCGCCAGCCAGGTCTGCCAGGCCCGCAGCGTACAGTAGGCAATCAGGGTTAACGGTCCCCACGGCCCGCCGACAACGAACCAGAACAGCGGAGCGAGATAGTAGCGGTAGTTAATCCACAGCAGCGCGTTTTGCAGCTCGCTCAGATATTCACGCTGGTCGCAGCCGGGCGGCACGCCGTGGATCAGGGTGAGCTCGCTGGCCATGGCGTCGCAGGCGCGGCTATCATCGCGCGCCGCCGCCTTCAGGTAGGCGTGATAGTGCAGACGGACTTTGCCCGCGCCGATGCACAGCAGGCCCAGCAGGATCCAGAACATCAGCAGAGGAATGTTAAACAGCTGCCCCTGCAGCAGGCGCTGAATAATAAACACGACCGCCGCCGCCGCGACCGTCATCAGTAGGGTAGTGAGCAGGGAATAATGCTTTACCCGGCGAAACAGCACTTCCAGCCGGTGATCGAGCTGCCAGTGCTCGCCCAGCTTAAACAAACGCTCGGCAATGAGGACCAACAGCGTAGTGAACAACGTCATGGCATCTCCTTATTCTGACGACGGGGTTAACAGACCGCGAAATTTGACCCAGTCAAAAGCCGGGCCGGGATCCGTTTTACGCACTGGCGCAATATCGCTATGGCCGGTGATATTGTCAGCTATCGCCGGATAGCGCGAGATAAGCTGACGGGTAACGGCAACCAGCTGCTGATACTGCGCGTCGGTATAAGCCAGCTCGTCGGTCCCTTCCAGCTCAATGCCTATCGAAAAATCATTACAGCGCTCGCGCCCGTGATAGCTGGAAACCCCCGCGTGCCAGGCGCGCTGGTCGAAAGGCACATACTGCACGATTTCACCATCGCGGCGAATCAGACAGTGTGCCGAAACGCGAAGATGCGCGATTTCAGCAAAGAAAGGATGGGCATGGGGATCGAGCGTACCGGTGAACAGGGCATCAATCCATGGCCCGCCAAATTCGCCGGGCGGCAGGCTTATATTATGCACCACCAGCAAAGAGGGGGTTTCATTATCCGGGCGGCTATCGTGGTGCGGCGAAGGAACCCGACGCGCCTCTTCCAGCCATCCCCCGTTCAACTGCATGTTGAGTCTCCTTTTACTAGCTTATGCATTCGCGGCACCGTGACCAAACAATCCCCGGCATCATACCCACGCTCGCTCGGCTGGCTAACGCCAAAACTTCACGCTGGCGCCGCCGACGAAAGGACGCGGATGTGGTACAGAAACGTCGTTCAGGTTAGCATGTTTCCCACTTCTGAATCTTATCTATCTGGAGCTTTATCATGACGCCTCGTCGCTACAATCCCGACCGCCGCCGTGACGCGCTGCTGGAGCGTATTAATCTTGATATTACCGATGCCGTCGCTCAATCCCTGCGGGAAGATTTAGGCGGTGAAGTGGATGCGAACAACGATATTAGCGCGCAATTATTGCCGCAGGATGCGCGCTCGCATGCCGTCGTCATCACCCGTGAAGACGGCGTGTTTTGCGGTAAACGCTGGGTAGAAGAAGTCTTTATTCAGCTTGCGGGCGACGACGTTAACTTCACCTGGCACGTTGCCGATGGCGACGCGGTAAAAGCCAATCAGCCGCTATTCGAGCTGGAAGGCCCTTCGCGGATCCTGCTCACCGGCGAACGTACCGCACTCAATTTCGTGCAGACGCTCTCCGGGGTGGCCAGCGAAGTCCGCCGCTATGTCGACCTGCTGGCAGGCACCAAAACTCAGCTGCTCGATACGCGCAAAACGCTGCCGGGCCTGCGCACGGCGCTGAAATATGCGGTCCTGTGCGGCGGCGGGGCCAATCATCGCCTGGGCCTCTCCGATGCCTTTCTGATTAAAGAGAACCATATTATCGCTTCCGGCTCGGTACGGCAGGCGGTTGAAAAAGCGTTCTGGCTGCACCCGGATGTGCCGGTTGAGGTGGAAGTCGAAACCCTTGAAGAGCTGGATGAAGCGCTGAAAGCCGGCGCTGACATCATTATGCTCGACAACTTCACTACCGACCTGATGCGCGAAGCGGTCAAACACACCAACGGCCAGGCGGCGCTGGAAGTCTCCGGCAACGTCACATTCGAGACTATTCGTGAATTTGCTGAAACCGGCGTCGATTACATCTCCGTTGGCGCGTTGACCAAGCACGTCCGCGCTCTCGATCTCTCTATGCGCTTCCGCTAATCCCCCTGCCCCGGTTCGTCGTTGATGCCGGGGCGCACTTTTGCGAGCCGGCTCGCACGCCAATAATCCCTCAATGCAACCCGCAAAAAAAGCCTGGAAGCGTGCTTCTCCAGGCGCGGTCTGCCGCTCGTATCGCTAAACAAACCCCGGCAAAGTGCTCCCGAAGATAACAAGGAGCAACTTATGGACAAACAACGCGGCTTTACCCTCATCGAACTTATGGTGGTCATTGGGATCATCGCCATTCTCAGCGCAATCGGCATTCCGGCTTATCAGAACTATCTGCGAAAAGCGGCGCTTACCGATATGCTGCAAACCTTCGTCCCGTTCCGCACCGCCATTGAGCTGTGCGCGCTGGAGCACGGCGGATTAACCACCTGCGATGGCGGCAGCAACGGTATTCCCTCGCCCGCCACAACCCGCTACGTCTCGGCTATGACCGTCGCCACAGGCGTTGTCACGCTCACCGGGCAAGAAAGCCTTAATGGCTTAAGCGTCACGCTGACGCCGACCTGGGATAACGCTAACGGCATCACCGGCTGGCAGCGAGCGTGCAACATTACCGGCGATAGCGCACTCAAGCAGGCCTGTGAAGACGTGTTCCGTTTTAACTGAGGGCGCGGCAATGAAAACTGAACAATTGATACCTCTTTGCCAGCGCTATCAGGCCTTACTGCTCGATAGTAATGAACACACCATCGCTATCGCCGTGGTTGACGCCCCCGCCCCGGAGCTGCTGGAAGCGTTACGTTTCGCGACGCAGAAAAGGATTGATATCGAGTGCTGGAGCCAGGACCAGATGGACAAGCGGCTGCAGACGCCGGGAATATCAACCCTCACCCCGCCTGTTGAAGCCTCGGCCAGCATCGTTGAACAGGTAAATAGCCTTCTGGAACAGGCCCTGCGCCAGCGCGCATCGGATATTCATATTGAACCCGGTGACGATCGCCTGAGAATTCGCCTGAGGGTAGATGGCGTACTCCATTCTCTTGCGCCGCTTGCGCCGGAACTCGCCGCCCCCATCACCGCCCGACTTAAAGTGCTCAGCAATCTGGATATCGCTGAACACCGGGTACCGCAGGACGGCCAGTTTACCCTCACGCTCGCAGACCGCCCGATCTCGTTTCGGATCGCCACGCTTCCCTGCCGCGGCGGGGAAAAAATCGTCCTTCGCTTATTACACCAGGTCGAACAAGCGCTGGACCTCGAAGCGCTGGGGCTATCGTCTCAGCAGCTTGCCGCCTTTCGCTCGGCGCTTAACCAACCTCAGGGGCTGATGCTGGTCACCGGCCCGACGGGAAGTGGGAAAACCGTCACTTTGTATAGTGCGCTGCAGGCACGGAATCGCGACGAGGTCAATATATGCAGCGTTGAAGATCCGCTGGAGATCCCCATCGTGGGGATGAATCAGACGCAGATTAATCCGCGGGCGGGCTTAACCTTTCACAGCGTACTGCGCGCCCTGCTACGCCAGGATCCCGATATCGTGATGGTCGGAGAGATACGCGATGCAGAAACCGCTGAAATTGCGATAAAAGCAGCGCAAACCGGGCACCTGGTTCTCTCAACGCTGCACACCAATTCAACCAGTGAAACGCTGGTTCGCCTGCAGCAGATGGGCGTTGCGCGCTGGATGATCTCATCCGCGCTTTCTCTGGTGGTTGCTCAACGCCTGGTACGCAAACTGTGCCCGCACTGCCGCCGGGAAACCGGCAGTTCGGCCGATGTTCCACACAGCCTGTGGCCGCGGGCGCTTCCTCGCTGGCAGGCTCCGGGCTGTCAGCACTGCTATCACGGCTACTACGGTCGCCTGGCGCTATTTGAGCTGCTCCCCGTCACCACCGCGTTACGGCAGGCGATTACTCAGGGTCTTAGCGCCGGAGAGATCGAGTCCCTGGCGCGCGAATCCGGCATGATGACGCTGTTTGAGAGCGGCTGTCTGGCCGTCGAACGTGGGATGACAAGTCTGGAAGAGGTCGTTCGCGTGTTGGGGATACCGCATGGCGACTAAACGACTGTGGCGCTGGCGCGGTCTCTCTCTCCAGGGCATTCCCTGCCAGGGAACGCTCTGGCAGGATAATCGCCCTGAGGCATTGCAGGCTCTGCAGCGGCAGCGAATTATCCCGCTGACGCTGCGCCGCTGTAGCGTGCAAAGCGCCCTCTGGCATCCGCGCTACAGTGGCGAAATCATCCGCCAGCTGGCCGCGCTTCTTCAGGCCGGTCTCCCCCTGGCCGAGGGGCTGGAACTGCTGGCGCAGCAGCAGCCCAATGCGCAATGGCAGGCGTTGCTGCAAACTCTGGCGGAGGATCTGGCGCAGGGCATTTCGCTTTCAGGCTCCCTGGAAAAATGGCCTGAGGCGTTCCCTCCGCTCTATCTGGCCATGATTCGCACCGGTGAACTTACCGGTAAACTGGAACTTTGCTGCGCTCAGTTGGCCAGGCAGCAGCGAGAGCAGCTGCTCCTCACCGAAAAAGTGAAAAAAGCGCTGCGCTACCCGTTGATTATCTTATCCCTGGCGCTGCTGGTGGTTATGGGAATGCTGTGCTTTGTCTTACCGGAGTTCGCCGCTATATATCAAACCTTCAACACCCCGCTGCCGTGGCTGACCCGCGCGGTAATAAGCATTGGCGAAGTGTTAACTCGCTGTTGGCCACTGCTCGCTGCCCTGGGTATTTTACCTGCAATACTCAACCGGCTTATTTGCCAGCGGCCAGGCTGGCTGCTGTACCGTCAGAAGCTGCTCCATACGCTGCCGGTGTTTGGCAAACTGCTATGCGGCCAGCGGCTTAGCCAGATTTTTACCGTACTCGCATTGACGCAAAGCGCCGGAATCAGCTTTCTGCAAGGCCTGCAAAGCGTGGAGGAAACCCTGAGCTGCCCGCTATGGCGGCAGAGGCTCCAGCAGGTTTGCCGGCAAATTACCCACGGCGATCCCATCTGGCAGGCGCTCGCCAACGGCGGAGGCTTTACGCCGCTTTGCCTACAACTGATCCGTACCGGTGAAGCCTCGGGTTCGCTGGATACCATGCTGGAAAATCTGGCTCGTCACCATAGTGAGCAGACGCATCAGCAGGCAGATAATCTGGCGACCTTGCTGGAACCGATGATGTTGGTAGTGACCGGAACGATTGTCGGCGTGCTGGTGGTGGCGATGTATTTACCCATTTTTCATCTGGGCGACGCCATTAGCGGGATGGGGGGATAACGCTGGCGCAAACGCGCCAGCGAACGGCATTACAGGCTGTTGAACACGCGGTTCTCTTGTTCCTGTACGCGAATAAAAGTCGTGCGTTTAGTCAGTTCTTTCAGCCGCGAAGCACCTACGTAGGTGCATGCGGAACGCAGGCCGCCAAGAATATCGCGCGCGGTGTTTTCAACCGGGCCGCGCAGAGGCAGCTTAACGGTTTTGCCTTCAGCCGCACGGTACTGGGCTACGCCGCCAACGTGACGGGTCATCGCCGACTCCGAGCTCATGCCGTAGAACAGCATGAATTTTTCGCCGTTTTCTTCAACCACGGTACCGCCGCTCTCTTCGTGACCGGCCAGCATACCGCCAAGCATCACGAAATCCGCGCCGCCGCCGAAGGCTTTAGCCACATCGCCCGGCATAGTACATCCGCCGTCGCTGATAATCTGCCCGCCCAGGCCGTGCGCCGCATCGGCACACTCAATCACTGCGGAAAGCTGCGGATAGCCGACGCCGGTTTTCACGCGGGTTGTACATACGGAGCCCGGACCGATACCCACCTTAACGATATCAGCCCCCGAAAGAATCAGCTCTTCGCACATTTCGCCGGTCACAACGTTGCCCGCAATAATGGTTTTCTGCGGCCAGGCTTCGCGTGCTTTCGCGACAAACTGCACGAAGTGCTCTGAATAGCCATTCGCCACGTCAATGCACACAAAGCTAAGCTGCGGATTTTGGATCAGAATCTGTTTTGTTTTTTCAAAATCCGCATCGGAGGTGCCGGTAGAGACCATGACGTGCTGTACGACATCTGCCGATACGCTCTGAACAAACGCCTGCCACTGTTCAACGCTGTAATGCTTATGTACGGCGGTCAAAACGCCAAATGAAGCCAGGGCTTTAGCCATGGCAAACGTGCCAACGGTGTCCATGTTAGCAGCAATGATCGGCACACCAGACCAGGTCTGGCCAGAATGTTTGAAAGTGAATTCACGTTCCAGCTGTACGTCAGAACGGCTTTTGAGGGTAGAACGTTTCGGGCGGATAAGAACGTCTTTAAAACCAAGCTTCAAATCTTCTTCAATACGCATGTGCGAATTCCTGGGGTTAATTGCATTATTGTGAGAGCACAACTCCAGTGACGTTATCATACGCACGAATCATGGCCGCGCAAGACTGCGATTTTCACTTTTTTTACGCTACAATCGTATAAATTTACCTGGTGAACAGCCAAAAGCGAATTTGTGATATCCCATCGCAGGCGTATCATTTTTAACCATTTGATTTACATGCGCAAAAAGAACCAGGGTGCGTGGTGACAGCCATTTATTGGTTGATATCACGTCGATAAAACCACTGTCGCAGTGGCGTCGTCGCGTCGTAAATCACGGCTCTATTATTGAAAAATGTGCATGTAGTCAGTTTCAGGATTGAGGTGTATGACATACACGGTAGCGTTAACAGGCGGCATCGGTAGCGGTAAAAGTACCGTAGCCGACGCATTCTCACACCTCGGGGTTAACGTTATTGATGCTGACATTATCGCGCGCCAGGTGGTCGAGCCCGGTACCCCGGGGCTAAACGCGATTGCTCAACGCTTCGGTCCGCAGATCCTGAATAAAGATGGCACCCTTAACCGTCGCGCTCTGCGTGAGCATATTTTCGCTCACGCAGAGGATAAGAACTGGCTAAACGCGCTGCTGCACCCGCAAATTCAGCAGGAAACGCGTCGCCAGATGCAGCTTGCCACCTCGTCTTATATTCTCTGGGTTGTACCTTTACTGGTCGAAAACCGTTTGTCCGCCAAAGCCGATCGGGTTCTTGTTGTCGATGTGCCGAAAGAGACGCAAATAGCGCGCACGATGCTTCGCGATCGGGTCAGTCGGCAACATGCGGAACATATTCTTGCCGCTCAGGCAACGCGCGAACAGCGCCTTGCCGTTGCGGATGATGTTATTGAAAATATGGGTTCACCTGATGCCATCGCATCAGCTGTCGCCCGCCTGCATGCAAAGTATCAACAGCTGGCAACGCAGGCCGCCTCACAGGAAAAACCGTAATGTCTACCCCTGTTCTATTTGAACATCCGCTTAATGAAAAAATGCGCACCTGGCTGCGTATTGAGTTTTTGCTCCAGCAGCTGACCGTACATCCCGCCATTACCAGCCATGCGGATGCGCTGCATTTTTTCCGCAATATCGGCGATCTTTTAGATGTTTTTGAACGCGGTGAAGTACGTACCGATCTGATGAAAGAGCTGGATCGCCAGCAGAGGAAGCTGCAATCCTGGGCGGAAGTCCCTGGGGTTGATCAGGATCGTATCAACGAACTGCGTCAGCAGCTGAAGCAATCAGGCAGTACGTTAATGTCGGCGCCGCGTATCGGCCAGTACCTGCGAGAGGATCGCCTGATCGCCCTGGTACGCCAACGCCTGAGTATCCCGGGCGGCTGCTGTAGCTTCGATCTTCCGACGCTGCACATCTGGCTGCATATGCCGCAGGAATATCGCGATGAGCAGGTCGGTAAGTGGCTGGCCAGCCTGGAACCGCTGACGCAATCGCTGATGCTCATTCTCGATCTCATCCGTAACTCGGCCCCCTTCCGTAAGCAGACCAGCCTGAACGGTTTTTATCAGGACAACGGCGAAGATGCCGATCTGCTGCGTCTGCGGTTGGATCTTGCCAGCCAGCTCTACCCCCAAATATCAGGCCACAAGAGCCGCTTTGCCATCCGCTTTATGCCGCTGGACAGCGAGCACGGCATCGTGCCGGAGCGTTTTGATTTTGAACTGGCCTGCTGTTAAGGAGTCAATATGTCAGAAGAGATAACCGTCAACTGCCCAACCTGCGGCAAAATTGTGGTCTGGAATGAGCAGAGCCCGCATCGCCCGTTCTGCTCCAAACGCTGTCAGCTTATCGATTTAGGCGAATGGGCAGCGGAAGAGAAACGTATCCCAAGCAGCAGCGATCTGTCAGATAGCGACGGCTGGAGCGAAGAAAAAGAGTAACGGATTTCGGGCGGGCATGCGCAGGCCCGCCCTGATTTGCCGGATGCAGGCGCACCCTACCCGATCAGAGAACCTTGAATTAACTTCGTAATGACGGGTTCGTTTGCCGGCGGAAAATCCTCAGCAAAGAGCGCGCTCTGTGCAATCCAGCGGCCCGGCTGCCCTTCTTTCCCCCACGGCTCGCCTTCCCAGCTGTTCACCAGCCAGAACCATAGCGTGATATGGCGATCGGGAAACTGGTACTCCAGCTTATCAAACAGGCTGTAAGCTTTGGCTGTAATGCCGACCTCTTCCTGCAGCTCGCGTACTAAGGCCTGTTCGGACGACTCCCCCTCTTCAATTTTACCGCCCGGGAATTCAAGCTTGTTCGCCATATGCGCATCGGCGGCCCGCTGAGTGATAAAAATCTCCCCTTGCGAATTACGGATAATACCCACTGAAATTTGCAGCGTTTTCATTGTCTTCATTCCATAAAAAAGGCGCAGATATCTGCGCCCTGGTATTCAATATTGTAAAAGCTTAGCTCAGGCGACCGTGGCACTGCTTGTATTTTTTGCCAGAACCGCACGGGCAAGGATCGTTACGACCCACTTTACGCTCGCCGGTTTGTTCAGCCAGCGCGGCCGCGGCTGCGCTATCATCGTCCTGATGGCTCAGCTGCTGCATCTGCGCCAGACGCTCAGCTTCTTCACGACGCTGCTGCTCCATCGCCTCAACCTCTTCCGGCATCCGCACCTGAACTTTGCTCAGGGTACTGATCACTTCATATTTCAGGGATTCCAGCATTGAAGCGAACATGGAGAAAGATTCACGCTTATATTCCTGCTTCGGATCTTTCTGCGCATAGCCGCGCAGGTGGATCCCCTGACGCAGGTAGTCCATCGCCGCCAGGTGCTCTTTCCACAGGGAGTCCAGCGTTTGCAGCATGACGCCTTTTTCAAAGTGACGCATCATCTCAGCGCCAACCACTTCTTCCTTACGCTGATAGGTTTCAATGGCGCTCTGCAGAATGCGCTCACGCAGCGTTTCTTCATGAAGCTCCGGCTCTTTATCCAGCCACTCTTTGAGCGGCAGCTCGAGGTCGAAGTCATTTTTCAGACGCTCCTGCAGGCCTTCAATATCCCACATCTCTTCCAGAGACTGCGGAGGAATATGGGCATCGATGGTCGCTTTAAATACGTCTTCACGAATGCTGTTAATCGTCTCGCTCACGTCGGTCACGTCGAGCAGCTCATTACGCTGGGTGTAAATAGCGCGACGCTGATCGTTAGCCACATCGTCATATTCCAGCAGCTGCTTACGAATATCGAAGTTGCGGCTCTCGACTTTACGCTGCGCGTTGGCAATCGCTTTGGTCACCCACGGATGCTCGATAGCCTCACCCGGCTTCATACCCAGTTTACGCATCATGCCGGACACGCGGTCAGACGCGAAGATACGCATCAGGGCATCTTCCATCGACAGATAGAAACGGGAAGAACCGGCGTCCCCCTGACGGCCTGAACGACCGCGGAGTTGGTTATCAATACGGCGGGATTCATGGCGTTCGGTGCCGATGATATGCAAACCGCCCGCAGCCAGTACCGCATCGTGACGAACCTGCCAGTCGGCTTTGATCTGCGCAATCTGTTCTGGAGTCGGGTCTTCCAGCTGGGCGACCTCGGCCTGCCAGCTACCGCCAAGCATAATGTCGGTACCACGGCCGGCCATGTTAGTTGCAATGGTTACCGCAGACGGATAGCCCGCCTGCGCAACGATGTCCGCTTCGCTGGCGTGGAATTTCGCGTTCAGCACGTTGTGCTTGATGCCCGCCTTCGTTAATTCATTAGAGACCACTTCTGATTTTTCGATAGAAATGGTACCCACCAGCACCGGCTGACCCGCGGCGGTACGCTGCTTAATATCTTCGATAATGGCCTGAATTTTTTCCGCTTCGGTCATATAGACCAGGTCCGCCATGTCTTTACGAATCATCGGACGGTTGGTCGGAACCACAACGGTATCCAGCTTATAGATTGAGCTAAATTCAAACGCTTCGGTATCGGCGGTACCGGTCATCCCTGCCAGCTTCTCGTACAGGCGGAAATAGTTCTGGAAGGTGATTGAAGCCAGCGTCTGGTTCTCGTTCTGAATATCAACGCCTTCTTTCGCTTCAACGGCCTGGTGCAGGCCATCGGACCAGCGGCGCCCCTGCATCGTACGGCCGGTGTGTTCGTCGACGATGATCACTTCGCCATCTTTCACGATGTAATCAACATCGCGGGTGAACAGCACATGCGCGCGCAGCGCGGCGGTCACGTGGTGCATCAGCATGATATTGGTCGGTGAGTACAGCGACTCGCCTTCTTCCATAATACCTTCATTCACCAGCAGCTCTTCAATCAACACCAGGCCGCGTTCGGTCAGGTTTACCTGACGCGCTTTCTCATCGACGGAGAAGTGCCCTTCGCCGGTAAAGGTTTCGGAGTCTTCTTTATCCTGACGCACCAGGTGCGGAATGATCTTGTTCACCTTCTTATACATTTCCGAGCTGTCTTCAGCCGGGCCGGAAATAATAAGCGGGGTACGCGCTTCATCGATCAGAATGGAGTCGACTTCATCCACCAGCGCATAGTGCAGTTTGCGCTGTACGCGCTCTTCAGGACTGAAGGCCATATTGTCGCGCAGATAGTCAAAGCCGTATTCGTTGTTGGTACCGTAAGTAATATCGGCTGCGTAGGCTTCACGCTTGGCCGGCGCAGGCAGGCCGGACATGTTAATGCCAACGGTCATCCCCAGGAATTCAAACAGCGGGCGGTTGTTCTCGGCATCACGCTGCGCCAGATAGTCGTTGACGGTCACCACGTGAACGCCTTTACCGGTCAGCGCATTCAGATAGGCAGGCAGAGTTGCGGTCAGCGTTTTACCTTCACCGGTACGCATTTCTGCAATACAGCGGTCGTTGAGAACCATGCCGCCCAGCAGCTGAACGTCAAAGTGACGCATGCCGAAGACGCGTTTACTGGCTTCACGCACGACGGCAAAGGCTTCCGGGATCAGGCTCTCCAGGGCTTCGCCTTTTTCCAGGCGAGCGCGGAACTCAGCGGTTTTCCCTTTCAGTTCGTCGTCGGACAGTTTTTCCATGGACGGTTCCATGGCGTTGATCACGTTGACGGCTTTGCGCATACGACGCAGCGTACGGTCGTTACGGCTACCGAATACTTTAGTTAATAATTTGATTAGCATAATAAAATCTCAAACGCCCCGCGGTGCGGAGTCACAAAAAAATAGAATGGTCCGTTTTTGGTTTAGCTGAGACGTTGAGGCCCTGCGCGTATGCCGGCCACCTGGCTAATCCAGGTACAGACGCGAAACGCGCAGTGGGAAATAGAGGGGTTATATGCCGCAAGATGAACAATGGCCGGAGGTTTACTCTCCTGCGTCAACAGCGCGCTAAGCGTGTCGAGAAGGGCCAGATGCTGCGCCTGAAGCGGTGAAGACTCTTCCGCTACCGGCAGCGCCTGCGGGGCCATCGCAAAAGAGAGGTGGCGAATGACCGTACGAATGGCGTGCTGATGCCAGTAATCAACCGTGAAATTGGGCCGACGACTGGAAGATTCCAGCAGCGCTAGCTGAGAAAAATTAACTTTAGCAGGATTATGGTTGCTGGACGTCGTTTTAGCGGGCGACGCGGTCTCATGCTCATGACCATTGCTAAGCGCAGGCAGGCCGAGGCTAGCCGCGACCATCCCCAACAGGAGATGCGGCCAGAAATACCGTCTGCCAAACTGTCGCCAGCGCGTCAGCAATCCACTCACTCACGTTACCTTTTGTTGGTAGCAACCCTAAGAAATATTTTGCGTCCAAATACTAACATTAATACGCCGTCACGGCAGCAGGAATGAGGTCTCAGGCGGGGGAAAAACGTTTAAAAAAGGAACGAACGCGCAAAAAATGCAGTTAAAAATCAAAGCAGGACGCAGCGGGAATATAAAAAAGAAAACGACTGGCTCCCTGGCCGGAGAGAGTACCAGGTTACCAGTCGAATTTACTGCCGGGTCTGACTTATGCCAGAACCAGCGTCGGGGCGCGAAACGCCAGCGGCATTTCTGCGTCGTCCTCGAAGGTCACATACTCCCAGGCTTCCTGTTTTGCCAGAACAGCCTGCAGCAGTTTGTTATTCAACGCGTGACCGGATTTGTACGCCGTAAATGCGCCGATAATGTTGTGACCACACATAAAGAGGTCGCCAATGGCATCCAGCATTTTGTGACGGACAAACTCATCTTCAAAGCGCAAACCGTCTTCGTTCAGTACGCGATAATCGTCAACAACGATGGCACAATCGAAGCTGCCGCCCAGGCACAGGCCGCGGGACTGCAGATATTCGATATCACGCATAAAACCGAAGGTACGCGCGCGGCTAATCTGGCGCATAAACGCATCAGCCGAGAAGTTCATTGCGTAGCGCTGGCTGCTGGAATCAATCGCCGGATGGTTAAAATCAATGGTGAAGTCCAGTGAAAAACCATTATACGGTTTGAATTCAGCCCATTTATCGCCATCTTCAACGCGAACTGTCTCTTTGATACGCACAAATTTCTTAGCGCAGTTCAGTTCATCGATGCCGGCATCCAGCAACAGATAAACGAACGGAGCCGCACTACCGTCCATAATTGGGACTTCCGGCGCATCGACTTCAATAATAATGTTGTCGATACCCAAGCCAGCCAGCGCGGCATTGAGGTGCTCAACCGTCGATATCCGCACGTCATGCTCATTGACCAGGCAAGTACAGAGCATGGTATCACGCACAGATTTGGCATCAGCCGGAAAATCAACCGGTGGATTCAAGTCGGTGCGACGATAGATGACCCCGGTATTTGCCGGCGCAGGGCGTAACGTCAGGGTGACTTTCTTGCCGGTATGCAAACCGACGCCAGTCGCCTGAACGATACGTTTAAGAGTCCTTTGTTTGATCATCGTATAATCTCGCCAAGTTACCTATCCAACCGAAGTGTACTATACATTCGGCAGGCCAGTTTAGCACAAAGAGCGCAGATGCCCAACTTCCAGCCAATTCTTAATCGGCTTGCTTACGCAGGAAGGCTGGAATATCCAGATAATCTGGCTCTTTCGCGGCCTGCGGCGTATTGTCGTTGACCACTTTTGCGGCCGGTTTCTGCTCTTGCGTCAGTGGAGACATACCGTGCTGCTGGTAACGATCCATCACCGGCTGCTGCACCTGTTTGTTGGTGACCAGGGTGATTTCCGGACGTTTGTCCATACCGATACCGGTAGCAACGACGGTTACGCGCAGCTCGTCGTTCATATCCGGGTCCAGAGAGGTACCGATAACCACGGTGGCGTTATCCGAAGCAAATGCGCGGATAGTGTTACCTACGGTCTCGAACTCATCCAGACGCAGGTCGAAGCCCGCAGTGATGTTGACCAGAACGCCACGCGCGCCGGACAGATCGATATCTTCCAGCAGCGGAGAAGAGATCGCCATTTCAGCCGCTTCTTCCGCACGGTCTTCACCGCTCGCCACGCCGGAGCCCATCATGGCGTAGCCCATTTCAGACATCACGGTACGCACGTCCGCAAAGTCGACGTTCATCAGGCCTGGGCGGGTGATCAGCTCAGCGATACCCTGCACCGCGCCTTTCAGCACGTCGTTGGCCGCACCGAAAGCGTCGAGCAGAGAAATGCCGCGGCCGAGAACCTTCAGCAGCTTGTCGTTCGGGATGGTGATCAGCGAATCCACATGCTTGGACAGCTCGGTGATGCCCTGCTCAGCGAACGCCATGCGCTTCTTGCCTTCAAAATTGAACGGCTTAGTCACCACGGCAACGGTGAGGATACCTAAATCTTTTGCAACTTCAGCCACCACTGGCGCAGCACCGGTTCCGGTACCGCCGCCCATGCCGGCTGCGATAAACACCATATCGGCGCCGTCAAGGGCGGCACGCAGCGCTTCACGGTCTTCATCCGCCGCGTTACGGCCGACTTCCGGGTTTGCGCCTGCGCCCAGACCTTTGGTAATACCGCTACCGATCTGGATAGTCTGGCCAACAGCCGTTTTGCGCAGAGCCTGCGCGTCGGTGTTCACCGCGAAAAATTCAACACCCTCAATGCGCTCGCGCACCATGTGCTCAACGGCGTTACCGCCGCCGCCGCCGACGCCGATGACTTTAATCACCGCGTCGTTGGTCAGTTCCATAGGTTCAAACATAATTTCTCTCTCCGTTGTGCCTGTCGCCTGAGAACGCTAATTTTCTGCGTTCTCTTAAAAAATTAAAACTCTTTTCGCAACCAACTGTTGAGTCGCTTGATCCACGACCCGACCGTTACGCGTTTTTCCACCTCTGCTTCACCACTGAGATGAGATTCCTTCCCGTAGTGCAGCAGCCCAACCGCCGTCGAGTAATACGGCTCCTGGGCATAATCCGTTAATCCGGTAATATTCAGCGGCGCGCCAATTCTCACCTGCGTATGGAATACGCGCTGCGCACAGGCGGCAAGTCCTTCAATTTGCGCCGCACCGCCGGTTAATACAATGCCAGCCGCCAGGTGGTGCTTCACACCTTGTTGACGGAGCTGTTCCTGCAGCTGCAGGATCTCTTCATTCACCAGGTTGAGCAATTCGGTATAACGTGGCTCAATCACCTCGGCCAGCGTCTGACGCTGCAGACTACGAGGCGGACGCCCGCCCACGCTGGGGACTTCCACGTTCTCGTCTTTACCAACGATGGAACCCAGCGCACAGCCGTGACGCACTTTAATGGCTTCTGCGTCGCTCGGTGGCGTACCGAAAGCGTAGGCAATATCGCTGGTCACCACGTTGCCCGCGTACGGGATCACTTTGGTATGACGCAGCGCGCCGCCGGTATAGACCGCAATATCCATTGTACCACCGCCGATATCCACCACGCAGACACCCAGTTCACGTTCGTCTTCCGTTAATACGGAATAGCTGGCGGCTAAACCGGCGAAAATAAGCTGGTCGACTTTCAGACCGCAACGCTCCACCGCTTTGACAATATTTTTTGCCATATCGTTATGGCAGGTAATCAAATGCACTTTCGCCTGCATGCGTACGCCAGACAGTCCTACGGGGTTTTTAATCCCCTCCTGGTAGTCGATGGCGTACTCCTGCGGGATAACGTGCAGAACGCGATGCTCGTCGCGCACGCGAACCGATTTCGCGGTATGTACCACGTTCTCTACGTCGTCCTGCGTCACTTCTTCTTCAGAAATCGGCACCATACCGATTTCATTTTGACAGCTGATATGTTTGCCTGAAAGCGCCAGATAGACTGACGAGATCTGGCAATCCGCCATCAGTTCGGCCTGGTCAATGGCGCGCTGTACGCATTTCACCACGGATTCCAGGTCGTTCACTCCGCCTTTATCCATACCACGCGATGGGCAACTGCCCACGCCAATGATATTAATCATACCGTCGGGCAGAACTTCCCCTACTAAAGCGGCAACCTTAGCGGTGCCAATCTCCAGTCCAACTACCAGTTTTCTGTCCGTCGCCTTGATCATTGTTGTTCTGCCTGTGCCTGATTCTGTTGTTGTTGAGTTTCCTCTACAGGAGCCGGTACCCAACCGACTGCCGCTCCCGAGTCATAACGCAAATCAACGTAGCTTATCCGTTTGCCGTCGGTCTGCGCCTGCTGCTGAAGAACCGGGTAGAGTTCCATAAAGCGCTGAAGCCGTTTCATGGTGTCACCCCGGCCAAGGTTGAGCTTAATGTCGTTATTAAGCGTCAACTGCCAGGAGCGACGCGCGGTCATTGCCGCTACTTTCAACGTGAATTTATCCTTTGCCAGCACCTGCCCCATGTCGCGGTATCCCTGAAGGACTTCGTTCTCACTGCCTTCCGGGCCGTACAACATCGGTAAATTCTGTTTACTGGTGCGATCTGACGGCACGCTGAAAGAATTTCCGTCCACGTCTACCATATGCTGATCATTCCAGCGCGCTATCGGCACATATTCAACCAGATGAATCTTCAATTCGTCCGGCCACTGCTTTCTGACGCTCGCCTGCTTAATCCACGGCAGACGTTCAATCTGGCTTTGAATAATGTTGACGTCCTGCGTCATAAAGGTGCCCGGCGACCCCAATGCCAGAATCGCCTGACGGATATCATCGTTGCGCGTGTAGTGACGCTCACCGGTGACCACCATCTTTGACAGCGGTAACCGCTGTGCATCTTCCATCCAGCCCAGAACCATCCATCCGCTGACCAGCACGGTACAGAGCACCGCCAGCAGGAAGAAGATACCCGCCAGACGAGAGCCATTACTTCGACGCGAAGAGGTTTCGTCTTCCTCTTCGTGGTTCCGCGTATTCAGCGCAGCCTGCGACATATCACCCCGCCAGGTCCAGAATTCGTACAACAAGCTGCGAGAAGCTCATCCCTGCCTGACGCGCCGCCATGGGCACCAGGCTATGGCTGGTCATGCCAGGAGAGGTGTTTGCTTCCAGCAGATAAAACTGGCCATCGCTGTCCAGCATCACATCAATTCGCCCCCAGCCGTAACAGCCAAGACTATCCCAGGCTTTTTGCACCAGAGCCTGGATTTCTGCCTCGCGCGCGGAATCTTCCAGGCCAGGGCAGAAATATTGCGTTTCATCAGAGAGATACTTTGCTTCATAATCATAGAAGGTTCCAGCCGCCTGGATACGTATTGACGGTAAAATTTCTTCTCCGACGATAGCGACGGTAAATTCCGGCCCACTGAGCCATTTTTCAATCAGAACTTCGTCATCATGCTGAAAAGCCAGCGCCAATGCATTTTGTAATGCACAACTTTCGCTGACTTTGGACATACCGACGCTGGAGCCTTCGCGACTGGGTTTAACAATCAACGGCAGTCCGAGGGCGGAAATCTGCTGTTCTACCTCAGCGGAAAGCCCCGCGGTAAACTGTTTACGCGTTAGCGCAACCCACGGCGCAACCGGCAGCCCGGCGCCCTGCCACAGCAGTTTGCTGCGCAGCTTATCCATTGAGATAGCGGAAGCCATCACGCCGCTGCCGGTATAGGGGAGTTGAATCAGCTCCAGCAGACCCTGCAACGTACCATCTTCACCGCCGCGACCGTGCAAGGCAATAAACGCTTTCTGAAAACCCATACTTTTCAATTGGGTAATGTCCACGTCGCGCGGGTCGACCGGGTGCGCATCGACCCCGGCTTCACGCAGGCCGGCGAGCACCGCCGAACCTGAATTGAGAGAGACTTCACGTTCAGCGGAGGTTCCGCCAAAGAGGACCGCGATTTTATCAGCCATGGCGCTCCTCCTGCGATTTTTGCGGCTGCAATTTGATTTCCGCCAGGTGACGGGCGATTTTACCGATATTTCCCGCCCCCTGAACCAGCACCAGATCGTTGCCGGTCAATACTGAAGCCAGCATCTCTGCCGCCTGCGCCGGGTCGGAAACCAGAATCGGGTCGACTTTACCGCGGCCGCGAATCGTACGGCACAGCGAGCGGCTGTCGGCGCCAGGAATAGCGGCTTCGCCCGCGGAATAAACGTCCAGCATCAGCAGCGCGTCAACCTGGGTCAGCACGTTGGCGAAATCATCGTACAGATCGCGCGTACGGGTAAAACGGTGCGGCTGAAACAGCATCACCAGGTTTTTATCCGGCCAGCCCGCCCGCGCCGCTTTGATGGTGGCATCCACTTCCGTAGGATGATGACCATAATCATCGATCAGCATCGCGGTACCCTCTTTACCGTTAACTTCAGCTAAGGGGTATTCGCCAAGGAAATCAAAGCGACGGCCGGTGCCCTGGAAGCTTTCCAGCGCGCGCAAAATAGCGTCATCATCAATGCCCTCTTCCGTGGCAACGGCCACCGCCGCCGCCGCGTTCAGCGCGTTGTGGCGACCCGGTGCGTTCAGCGTCACCTGAATGACCTCTTTATCCTGGCGAACCAGACGGAAATGGCCCTGAGCACCAACCTGACGATACTCTTCCACGCGAACGTCGGCATCATCGCTAAATCCGTAGGTGGTGAGCTGGCGGCCAACGCGCGGCAGCAATTCACGAATCACCGGATCGTCCACGCACATCACCGCGCGTCCGTAGAACGGCAGATTGTGCAGGAAGTTAATAAACGTCTGCTTCAGGTTTTCGAAGTCGCCGTGGTAGGTATCCATATGATCGGCTTCGATATTGGTCACGATAGCGACCATCGGCTGTAAATGCAGGAACGAGGCGTCGCTTTCGTCCGCTTCGGCAATCAGGTAACGACTATGGCCAAGGCGCGCGTGCACGCCAGCGGCTTTGACCAGACCACCGTTCACGAAAGTAGGATCCAGCCCGGCTTCAGCGTAAATGCTCGAGACCATCGCCGTGGTTGTGGTCTTTCCGTGCGTGCCGGCAATGGCAATGCCGTGGCGAAAACGCATCAGCTCCGCCAGCATCTCGGCGCGGCGAATAACCGGAATACGCGCTTCGTGGGCGGCGACGATTTCCGGGTTATCCGCAGAAATCGCGCTGGAAACCACGACAACGCTCGCATCGCGCACGTTTTCAGGGCGATGGTTGAAATAAATCGTGGCGCCAAGCTGAGTCAACTGCTGGGTCACCGGATTCGGCGCCAGGTCGGAGCCGCTAATCTGATAACCTTCGTTGGCCAGAACTTCGGCAATACCGCCCATGCCGGCACCGCCAATGCCAACAAAGTGAATGTGCCGGACGCGACGCATCTCGGGCACGATAGAACGCAGTTTTGCCAGATCTTGTGTATTCATTCTTTACGCCATCAACTTCTTTATTCGGACGGTGATCATCACCGCGATTAACGCGCCAGTGCTGCGGCGCTCACTTCTTCTGCTACCCGTTCGGTCGCGTCCGGAATCGAGGCTCTGCGCGCTCGCTCCGCCATATCCAGCAGCGTCTCGCGATCCCAACCCGCCAGCGTTTGCGCGACGGCCTCCACGGTAAACTGCGGCTGCTCAAGGATCTTCGCTGCCCCTGCCTTCTCTAATGGCAGCGCATTCCAGTACTGCTGACGATCTTTGTGCTGAAAAGGCACAAACAGCGCCGGTAAACCCGCGGCGGCAATTTCGCTCACCGTCAGCGCCCCGGAACGACATACGACAACATCGGCCCAGGCATAAGCCGCCGCCATGTCGTCAATAAATTCGGTGACTTTGTGCTGCGGCTGGCCGGCGTCGGAATAGGCCTGCTGTACGCTCTCCTGGCCCCCTTTACCGCTCTGGTGCCAGATGGTGACAGCAGAACCCAGCTTCGCCGCCACCAGCGGCATCGTCTGATTGAGCACGCGCGCGCCCTGCGAGCCGCCGACGACCAATACGCGAATCGGCCCCTGACGCCCGACTAACCGCTGTTCCGGCAGCGGCAGCGCCAGCACATCGGTACGAACCGGGTTGCCAACAACGTCGGCATGCGGGAAAGCGCCGGGAAATGCCTGCATGACCTTTTTGGCAATTTTCGCCAGCCATTTATTCGTCAGGCCGGCAATCCCGTTCTGTTCATGCAGGACAACCGGGATCCCCAGCGACCATGCCGCCAGACCGCCGGGTCCGGAAACATAGCCGCCCATGCCCAGCACCACGTCCGGCTGAAAACGCTGCATAATCGCTCGCGCCTGACGCCAGGCGTTGAAAATACGCACCGGCGCCAGCATCTGCGCCTTCAGGCCCTTGCCGCGCAGGCCGGATATCTGAATGAAATCAATTTCAATGCCGTGCTTCGGCACTAAATCCGCTTCCATACGATCCGCAGTACCCAGCCAGCGGACCTGCCAGCCCTGGTCCATTAAATGGTGCGCAACCGCCAGTCCCGGGAACACGTGTCCGCCGGTACCGCCTGCCATCACCATTAAGCGCTTTTCCTGACCGCTCATCGAACACCCCGTGTAAACGCCTGGGCTTTTTCCAGACGCGTTTCATAATCAATTCGTAACAGCAACATGATCGCCGTCGACATAATCAGCAGGCTCGAACCGCCGTAACTGATCAGCGGCAGCGTCAGGCCTTTGGTTGGCAGCATCCCCGCCGCCGCGCCGACGTTAACCAGCGCCTGAAAGCTAAACCAGATCCCAATGGCGCAGGCCAGAAATCCGGAGAAACGGTGGTCAATCTCCAGCGCTTTGCGGCCAATGGACATGGCGCGAAAAGCGACGAAGAATACCATTAAAAGTGCGAGTACCACACCGATATAACCGAGCTCTTCACCGATAATGGCGAAGATGAAATCGGTGTGCGCCTCGGGCAAATACTCCAGCTTCTGGACCGAATTGCCCAGGCCCTGCCCCCACATTTCGCCGCGACCAAAGGCCATCAGCGACTGGGTTAGCTGGTAGCCGCTGCCGAACGGATCTTCCCACGGGTTCCAGAAAGAGGTCACGCGGCGGATACGGTACGGTTCAGCCAGAATCAGCAGTACGACCGCCGAAAGCCCCATCCCGATAATGGCGATGAACTGCCACAGCTTGGCTCCCGCCAGGAACAGCATGGCCAGGGTGGTCACAAACAGCACGACGACGGTACCGAGGTCAGGCTGCGCCAGCAGTAAAATCGCCAGTACGAAAATCACGCCCATCGGCTTTAAGAAGCCGCGCAGGTTGTTACGCACTTCGTCGCCTTTACGCACGAGGTAGTTGGCGATGTAGCAGAACAGCGACAGCTTGGTAAACTCCGCAGGCTGGATACGCAGCGGCCCCAGCGCAATCCAGCGCGACGCCCCGTTAACCGAGCTACCGACCACCAGAACAATCAGCAGCATGACGATAGAGGCGATAAGCATCGCGGTACTGTGGCGCTGCCAGAACTCCATCGGCAGGCGCAGCGTCACCATCGCCAGCCCTAGCGCCAGCAGAATGTATAAGCCATCGCGCTTGGCAAACAGAAACGGATCGTTCGCCAGACGCTGGCCTACCGGCATCGACGCCGAGGTCACCATAATGAAGCCGATTGCGGCCAGGCCAAAGGTCAGCCACAGCAGCATCCGGTCATACATCACCAGGCTATCAGTATCTTTTTGCCGCGAGCCCATCACCCAGCCTTTCAGCGCGGCGAACAGCCATGCGAAAATAAACATTCCCGGCAGACGCGGCAGTCTCAGCCGTGGCATTTTCAGGCGCGGGAGTGATAAACGCATCAACCTAACTCCTTCGCCAGGCGAGCAAAGATGTCGCCGCGTTGTTCAAAGTTTTTAAACTGATCGAGGCTGGCGCACGCGGGAGACAGCAGCACCATATCACCCGCGACAACCTGCGGCGCAATCTGGCGCATCGCCTGCTCCATGGTTTCCGTTTGCACGGCGACGTCCGGGCGAAGGGCCGCCAGCTGCGCGCCGTCGCGGCCGAAGCAGTACAGGCGAACGTTGTCGCCGGTCAGGTAACGGCTTAACGGCGTGAAATCAGCGGATTTCCCATCGCCGCCCAGCAGCAGATAGAGCGTTCCATCAAGATGCAGCCCATTGAGCGCCGCTTCGGTACTGCCGACGTTGGTGGCTTTAGAATCGTTGATCCAGCGCACGCCGTTGTGCTCCAGCACCAGTTGGAAACGATGCGCCAGCCCGGTGAATGTGGTCAGCGCTTTCAGGCTACTGGCGCGCGGCAGACCCGCCGCGTCCGCCAGAGCCAGGGCCGCAAGCGCGTTACTGTAGTTATGCTGGCCGCTAATATTCATCTCTTTGACGTTGAGCACTTTCTCGCCTTTGACGCGCAGCCAGGTTTCTCCCTGCTGGCGGTTCAGGTGATAGTCGCCAACGTCAACGCCGAAGCTGATGCAGCGATCGTCAGCGCCGCGTACCGGCATGGTTAACGCATCGTCGGCATTAACGATACAGGCCCGGGCGTTCTCATAAACGCGCAGTTTGGCGGCGCGGTACTGCTGAAGCCCCAGCGGATAGCGGTCCATATGATCTTCGGTGACGTTAAGGATCGTCGCCGCGGCCGCCCGCAGGCTGGAGGTGGTTTCCAGCTGGAAGCTGGAAAGCTCCAGGACATAGAGTTCGCGCTCAGGATCCAGCAGCATCAGCGCCGGCAGGCCAATATTGCCCCCGACGCCAACGTTCAACCCCGCCGCTTTCGCCATTTCTCCCACAAGGGAAGTCACGGTGCTTTTACCGTTGGAACCGGTGATCGCAATAATCGGCGCCTGCGCCTCGCGGCAGAACAGTTCAATATCGCCGACTATTTCTACCCCCGCATCCGCCGCGGCGCTCAGGGAAGGATGCGCCAGCGCGATGCCAGGGCTGGCGACAATCAGGTCCGCCGTCAACAGCCAGTCTTCGTTCAGACCGCCGACATAGCGCTCAACGGCTTCCGGCAGCTTATCCAGCCCCGCCGGCGCAACGCGGGTATCCATCACCCGCGGCGTCACGCCGCGAGCCATGAAAAAGTCCACGCATGACAGGCCGGTCATACCCAGCCCAATAATGACGACTTTTTTACCCTGATAATCTGCCATGATTAACGTACCTTCAGCGTCGCCAGGCCAATCAGCACCAGCATCAGCGAAATAATCCAGAAACGCACGATAACGCGCGGTTCCGGCCAGCCTTTCAGTTCATAGTGATGGTGAATCGGCGCCATGCGGAAGATGCGCTGACCGCGCAGCTTGAAGGAGCCGACCTGCAGAATCACCGAGAGCGTTTCCACCACAAATACGCCGCCCATAATCACCAGCAGGAATTCCTGGCGCAGCAGCACGGCGATAATCCCCAGCGCGCCGCCGAGAGCCAGCGAACCCACATCGCCCATAAAGACCTGTGCCGGATAGGTGTTAAACCACAGGAAGCCCAGGCCCGCGCCGACAATCGCCGTACAGACGATCACCAGTTCACCGGCGTGACGCAAATAAGGGATATGCAGGTAGTTGGCGAAATTCATGTTCCCGGTCGCCCAGGCAACCAGCGCGAAGCCGGCGGCAACGAATACGGTTGGCATAATCGCCAGCCCATCAAGGCCGTCGGTCAGGTTGACCGCATTACCGGTCCCGACGATAACAAAATAGGCCAGCAGGACGTAGAACAGGCCCAGCTGCGGCATCACGTCTTTAAAGAACGGCACCACCAGCTGAGTCGCCGGCGTATCTTTACCCGCCATATACAGCGCAAAGGCGACGCCCAGCGCAATCACCGACATCCAGAAGTATTTCCAGCGAGCAATCAGGCCCTTGGTATCTTTGCGAACCACCTTACGGTAGTCATCAACGAAGCCGATGATGCCGTAGCCCACCAGTACCGTCAGCACGCACCAGACGTAGGGGTTAGATGGATAGGCCCACAGCAGAACGGAGACAACAATGGCGGTCAGGATCATGATCCCGCCCATAGTCGGCGTACCGCGCTTACTAAAGTGAGATTCCGGGCCATCGTTACGTACAACCTGGCCAAAGGAGAGTTTTTGCAGACGGGCGATCATGCGCGGGCCCATCCACAGAGAGATGAACAGCGCGGTCAGCAGGCTGACAATGGCGCGAAACGTCAGGTAGGAAAAGACGTTAAAGCCTGAATAATATTTGACCAAATGTTCGGCCAGCCATACTAACATGTTCCGTTCTCCTGTAATGCGCGTACTACCACTTCCATGGCGGCACTACGTGAACCCTTCACTAAAATGGTCATAATTTTATGTTCTGCGGTGAGCTCGCGCAGGCGGGTCACCAGCGCGGCCTTCTCGCTAAAATGTTCGCCAAAGCCGCTGGCGCCGCTGATCTCTGCGCTCAACGTACCGACGCTCAGTACGCGATCGAGCCCGGCCGCTTTTGCCGCTTCGCCCACCTGACGATGGCACGCCTGGCTTTCCGCGCCGAGTTCGGCCATATCGCCGACGACCAGTACCCGGTAGCCCGGCATCTCAGACAGCACCTGTACCGCAGCGGTCAGCGAGCCGACGTTGGCGTTATAGGAATCATCCAGCAGCAGCTGGCTGTCGGTCAGCTGAATCGGGAATAACCGCCCCGGTACCGCTTGCAGATCTTTCAGACCCGCTTTGATCGCCTCATGCGTCGCCCCCACCGCCATTGACAGCGCCGCGGCAGCCAGCGCGTTGGCGATGTTATGGCGCCCCGGCAGCGGTAGCAGTACATCAACGCTGCCCGTTGGGGTCTGCAGAGTAAATTCAGTCCCGTGCGAGGTCACATGAACGTTGGTTGCCGTGAAATCGCTGTGGGCGGCGTTCGGCGAAAAACGCCAGGTTTTACGCTCGCCAATCACGCTTTGCCAGTTCAGCCAGTCATTATTGTCGGCGTTCATAATCGCGATGCCGTTGAGCGGCAGACCGGTGTAAATTTCGCCCTTGGCTTTCGCCACGCCTTCCAGAGAGCCAAAGCCTTCCAGGTGCGCGGCGGCCAGGTTATTCACTAACGCGGCTTCGGGACGGGTCAGGCTAACTGTCCAGGCAATTTCCCCCTGGTGATTAGCGCCTAACTCGATGACCGCGTAGTCATGTTCTTTGGTGAGACGCAGCAGCGTCATCGGCACGCCGATATCGTTGTTCAGGTTACCTGCGGTATACAGCGTATTGCCGCACTGGCTCAGAATCGCCGCGGTCATCTCTTTAACCGAGGTTTTTCCGGAAGATCCGGTCAGCGCGACCACGCGCGCCGGCACCTGCTGACGCACCCACGCGGCCAGTTCGCCAAACGCCAGACGCGTATCCTTCACCACCACCTGCGGTAGATCGCAGGCCAGCTGACGGCTGACCAACAGTGCGCCCGCGCCGGCAGCTTTCGCCTGTTCGGCAAAGTCATGCGCATCAAAGCGCTCGCCTTTTAGCGCCACGAACAGGCAGCCCGCCGTGATTTTACGGGTATCGGAGGTGACGTCATCAATCGCCACATCGCGGCCGTGCAGCTCGCCATGCGTGATGCCGGCGAGCTGGCTGAGAGTCAAGCGAATCATGCTACCGCCCCCAGCAGACGCGCTACGGTGACGCGGTCAGAGTAATCGAGTCGGCGATTGCCGACGATTTGATAGTCCTCGTGGCCTTTGCCCGCCACCAGAACGACGTCGTTTTCTTTCGCCTGCATCACCGCATTAGTGACCGCTTCCGCACGACCTTCCACCGCCCTGGCATGGCCCGCGTCCAGCATGCCGGCCAGAATGTCGTTGATAATCGCCCGCGGCTCTTCGGTGCGCGGGTTGTCGTCGGTGACAACCACGATATCGGCAAACTCTTCGGCGATAGCGCCCATCAGCGGACGCTTGCCTTTGTCGCGATCCCCGCCGCAGCCAAATACGCACCACAGTTTACCGCGACAGTGCAGACGCGCCGCCTGCAGCGCTTTTTCCAGCGCATCAGGCGTGTGGGCGTAATCAACGACCACGGTCGGTTTACCCGGCGCGGCGAACACTTCCATACGCCCGCATACCGGCTGCAGGCGCGCGGCGGTTTTCAGCAGATCGGCAAGCGGATAGCCCAGCGCCAGCAGGGTGGCTAAGGCCAGCAGCAGATTGCTGACGTTAAAGGCGCCCATCAGGCGGCTTTCGATCTCGCCGTTCCCCCAGCTGGAGGCAAACTGAATGGTGGCGCCGCTATCGTGATAGCTCACGGCGGTCGCTTTGAGCCAGCGACCCCGGCAGTTCGGGTTAATGTGATCTTCCATCGATACGGCAACCGCATCCGGCAGCTTCGCCAGCCAGCGGCGACCGACTTCATCGTCCGCATTAACAATCGCCTGCCCGCAATGGTGGGTTGAGTAGAGCAGCCATTTCGCCGCTTCGTAATGTTCCATATCACCGTGGTAATCGAGGTGATCGCGGCTCAGGTTGGTGAAGACCGAGGCGGCAAACTGCAGCGCGGCTACGCGATGCTGCACCAGCCCGTGGGAAGAGACTTCCATCGCGGCGAACGTCGCCCCCTGCCCTGCCAGGCCAGAGAGTACGTGTTGAACATCAACGGCCGAACCGGTGGTGTTTTCCGTTGGGATAACTTTCTCCAGCAGGCCATTGCCTACGGTTCCCATTACCGCGCTGGTTTCCCCCAGCAGCTGCGCCCACTGCGCCAGCAGCTGTGTCGTGGTGGTCTTGCCGTTAGTCCCGGTGACGCCCACCAGGCGCAGTTGTTCCGAAGGCTGATGGTAAAAACGCCCGGCCAGCGCGGATAAGCGCTCGTTGAGTTGGCTCAGATAGATAACCGGCACACCGTGCATTTCACGGATTTCGCCGTCATGGGCCTCATCTTTGGCCTCAGCAATAATGGCAGCAACACCTTGCGCTATCGCCTGCGGGATATAACGACGCCCGTCCGCCTGATGACCTAAAACCGCGACAAAAAGATCGCCAGAAGCAGCCACCCGGCTGTCCAGCGTCATTTCTCGCAGAATTCGCTCCGGCGCATTTGGCACCCACGGAGCGAGAAGGTCGCGCAAATTACGATCTGCCACCTGTTCCCTCGCCTTGATTAATCACTAATTCACTTTTTTCAGCCGTTGCCAGCGCATCCGGTTCAATGTTCATGGTGCGCAGTACGCCGCCCATGATGGCACCGAAGACCGGCGCGGAAACGGCGCCGCCGTAGTATTTACCCGCCTGCGGATCGTTGATCACCACCACCAGCGCAAAGCGCGGATGGCTGGCGGGCGCAACGCCTGCGGTGTAAGCAATGTATTTGTTGATGTAGCGGCCGTCGGGCCCTACTTTTTTCGCCGTACCGGTTTTAATGGCGATGCGATAGCCTTTGATCGCCGCCTTCACGCCGCCGCCGCCGGGCAGCGCCACGCTTTCCATCATATGAACAACGGTACGAACGAGTGATTCCGGGAAGACGCGCTCGCCCGGAACCGGTGGATCAACTTTGGTAATCGACAGCGGGCGATATATGCCGTAGCTGCCGATCGTTGCGTAGACTCGCGCTAACTGTAACGGGGTTACCATTAGCCCATAGCCGAAAGAAAAGGTGGCCCTCTCTATGTCAGACCACCGTTGTTTTTGAGGGTATAAGCCACTGCGTTCTCCGACCAACCCCAAATTGGTCGCTTTTCCGAGTCCAAAACGTGAGTAAGTATCTACTAACGCTGAGGACGGCATCGCTAACGCCAGCTTAGAAACACCGACGTTACTCGACTTCTGTAGTACCCCGGTCAGGGTCAATTCGCTGTAGCGCGCCACGTCTTTGATTTCGTGGCCGTTAATTCGATAGGGAATGGTGTTCAGTACGGTATTTTCGTTAACAATGCCGCGCTGAAGCGCCGTCATCACCACCATCGGCTTCACCGTTGAACCCGGCTCAAACACGTCGGTAATGGCGCGGTTACGCATCGTATCTTTGGAGGTGCCCGCGAAATTATTCGGGTTGTACGACGGGCTGTTGGCCATCGCCAGCACTTCGCCGGTGTTAACGTCGACCAGAACCGCGGTACCTGACTCCGCTTTGTTGAACGCCACCGCATTATTCAGCTCGCGATACACCAGCGCCTGCAGGCGTTCGTCAATGCTCAGCGCCAGGTTATGCGCGGCCTGGCTATCGGTGGACGAAATATCTTCGATTACCCGACCATAGCGGTCTTTACGCACGATACGCTCGCCGGGCTGGCCGGTAAGCCACTTATCAAAGCTCTTCTCTACGCCCTCAATCCCCTGGCTATCGACGTTAGTGAAGCCAATGAGGTGAGCGGTTACTTCGCCAGACGGATAGTAGCGGCGGGACTCTTCCCGCAGATGAATCCCCGGCAGCTTCAATTTACGGATGTAGTCGGCCATATCAGGGTTCACCTGACGCGCCAGATAGATAAAACGCATCCGTGGATTGGTATTGATGCGCGATGCCAGCTGATCCAGCGGCATATTCAGCGCATCGGCCAGCGCCTTCCAGCGGTTGTCCAGGGTCACGCCCCCGGCTTCATGCAGCTCTTTCGGGTCAGCCCAGATAGCTTTTACCGGCACGCTCACCGCCAGCGGGCGGCCGGAACGATCGGTTATCATTCCGCGCGCGGTAGAGACTTCCTGCACGCGCAGAGAACGCATATCGCCCTGGCGTACCAGCATGTCCGGGCTAATCACCTGTAGCCAGGCCACGCGGCCCAGCAGGAAGCCCAGCGCCAGCAGAATACAGCCGCACAGCAACGCAAAACGCCAACTGATAAAGTTGGCCTGTTCTTCCTGACGTTTTGCTTTTGGCGTTTTCGGCGCTGCTTTCATGCGTCGCAATAATCCTTATTTCTGTACAACGATATTTTCTTGTGATGGATCGACGTGCTGCATCTGCAGCTTCTCGGTCGCGATCCGCTCAACCCGACTGTGATCGCCGAGAGCATTTTCTTCGAGGATCAGGTTGCGCCATTCAATATCCAGCGCGTCGCGTTCCAGCACCAGCTGTTCGCGCTGCGCGGTTAAGAGGCGAGTATGGTGCGCCGTTGTCACCACCGTAATCGCCGTAATAATGATGCAAATGAACAGGCAGAGTGGCAGCTTCCCAAACCGCAGGAGGTCGTCTCCGATCACGCCAGGCAAAGCATGGCGCTCGTTGCTTCCTATCGACCCTTTCACCTTGCTTAGGGCTTCTGTCACTCTGCCGATCATGCGTTCGTCCTCTCTGCAATACGCAGAACTGAACTACGGGCACGAGGATTTTCAGCTACCTCTTTTTCGCCCGGCATCAACTTGCCTAATGCTCTTAGCTCACGGCCGCCCAGTTTTTTAAGCTGCTCTTCGGTCATCGGTAACCCTGCCGGAACCTGCGGACCGCGGCTTTGCTCGCGCATAAAGCGCTTCACAATACGGTCTTCCAGCGAGTGGAAACTGATGATTGAGAGCCGCCCGCCCGGGGCCAGCACGCTGAGCGAGCTTTTTAGCGCCTGCTCTATCTCCTCCAGTTCACTGTTCACCCAAATGCGCACCGCCTGGAAGGTACGGGTCGCGGGATGTTTGAATTTATCTTTCACCGGCGTCGCCGCCGCAACGACCTCCGCCAGCTCTTTGGTACGCGTCATCGGTTCCACGCGGTTGCGTTCAACGATGGCGCGGGCAATGCGTTTACCAAAGCGCTCTTCGCCGAAGGTTTTGATGACCCAGGCGATATCGGCTTCGTCGGCGGTTTGTAGCCATTCAGCGGCTGACTGGCCGCGCGTCGGATCCATGCGCATATCCAGCGGGCCATCGCGCATAAAAGAGAAGCCACGTTCAGCGTCATCCAGCTGCGGTGAGGAGACGCCAAGATCGAGCAGAATACCGTCGATCTTGCCGGTTAGATTGCGCTCGCCAACATAGTCGGCCAGCTGAGAAAAAGGACCATGAACGATGGAAAAGCGGGGATCATCGATAGTTTTCGCGACGGCAATAGCCTGCGGGTCGCGATCGATCGCCAGCAGGCGTCCCTCCGCTCCCAGCTGGGAGAGAATCAGGCGCGAGTGACCGCCGCGGCCAAAGGTACCATCAATGTAGATACCGTCAGGACGAATATTCAGGCCGTTAACGGCTTCATCCAGAAGTACCGTAGTGTGTTTATAATTTTCCATCATTTTACAAAGACAAATCCTGCAGGCGCTCCGACAGTTCCCCGGAAGCGGACTGCTCAGCGTCGATATCTTCCTTGACCCGTTGATACCAGGTCGTTTCGTCCCACAGTTCAAACTTATTGAACTGCCCGACCAGCATCACTTCTTTTGTCAGCCCGGCGTGTTGCCGCAGCACCGGGGCGATTAATAGCCTCCCGGCGCTATCCATCTGACATTCGCTGGCATGTCCCAGAAGCAAACGCTGTACGCGCCGCTCGGTGGGGTTCATGCTCGATAAACGCGATAATTTTTGCTCGATGATTTCCCATTCAGGCAAAGGGTAAAGCAGCAGGCACGGGTGATGGATGTCAATGGTGCATACCAATTGACCGGAAGCGTTCTCGATCAGCCCGTCGCGGTAGCGCGTCGGTACGGCCAGACGGCCTTTACTGTCGAGATTGACTAACGTTGCCCCACGGAACATGCCAGCCTCACCCCTTTTCGCCACTTTACCCCACAAATTCCCACAAGAAGGAGTTTACGGAGCGGAGGAAAAGCTTGTCAAGCCAGCACGGATGCCAACAGAGCTCAAAAACCCATTATTTACAGCCGATATTCGCCCTGAGGAAAAATCAACCAACAAACGAGGCAAATTAACGTTATGAATATCGGTAAGAAAACAACCAACAAACTTGTAACAGTTAAAGCAGCAAAATATCTTCGAAGGGAAAATATAAAGTGTCAGTTTGCGACGCGAGCGGCATTTTAGGCCATTCTGATGACCGTTAACAGCACCAGTTTTCACAGGAGAGGCACTCTTACTGCGGGGTACAGCGCTTATCGCTACCATAATAGCGAGGAAATGAGTGTTAATTCAGCAACTCACCCGCTGAATGTAACAAAATAATACAAATAAATACGCTAATCCTTTTATGGGCTAATTAAACCGTGGAATAAATGGCACGAAGAATAAAATTAAAAGAGATGTCAGGAAGATTAAGGATTTGTCTGAAAGATCCTTAACCCTGCAATTTTTACGTCATCTCAGCGGATTATCGCCAGACGCGTCTCCGTCTGGCGAATGCTCTACGAATAATCCTGGTCACGCGCTTAGCGGCGATTCAGGCTGCCGCGACGATAAAGATTGCGCCGGATACGGCTTAACCCTGGTTTCGGCTTACGCGGTTCATCAAGGCTGGCGAGCACGATCTCCAGCACGCGCTCCGCCACGTCGCGGTGGCGCTGGGCCACGGCTAAAACGGGACACTGGAGGAAATCCAGCAGTTCATTATCGCCAAAAGTGGCAATAGCCAGCTCGGAAGGCAGCTTCCCTTCCCGGCGCAGCGTGACGTCCATCACGCCCTGCAGTAGCGGAAACGAAGTCGTAAACAGCGCCTGAGGCATTGGATGCGTTTCCAGCCACTTTTCAAAGAGCTGCGCCGCGGCTTCGCGCTCGTAGCTGTTTGCATAGAGGAAATGCACCTCTCGCGGATCGTCCTTCCATGCCGTACGGAATCCCTGCTCGCGCAGGAAGCTCACCGAAAGCTCCGGCAGCGCGCCAAGGTACAGCACCGTTTCAGCCGGAAACTTACGCAATTCCGCACCGAGCATTTCAGCATCGTCCTGATCGGCGCCCACCACGCTGGTGAAGTGCTCTCGATCTAGCGCGCGGTCGAGCGCGACAATCGGGAACGGATCGTTAGCCCAGCGCTGATAGAACGGATGTTCAGGCGGTAATGAGGTGGAAACGATTATCGCGTCGACCTGACGCTGCAGCAGATGCTCAATGCAGCGCATTTCGTTATCCGGCTGATCCTCGGAGCAGGCGATCAATAGCTGATAGCCGCGCTGGCGCGCCTGACGCTCCAGGTAATTAGCGATGCGCGTATAGCTGGTGTTTTCCAGGTCCGGGATAACCAGACCAATGGACCGCGTACGTCCTGCACGCAAGCCTGCAGCAACCGCATTCGGATGATAGTTGTGCTCACGAACCACCGCCATCACCTTTTCAACAGTTTTATCGCTAACGCGATACTGCTTCGCTTTCCCATTAATCACATAGCTAGCGGTCGTTCGCGAGACACCGGCCAGCCGGGCGATTTCATCCAGTTTCACAATTGCCCCTTGGGTAATAAGTACAGAACATAACCATTCTTCAGGTATGGATTCGTTTTTATAACATCTAAGCGCAGAAAAGTAAGCGCAGCAACCGCTTTAGTCCACAGTTCCCACCGATTTCGCAAAAAAATAGCCCGACAGGCTGTGTCGGGCTATTTTTACGTCGGTTTCAGCGGCTCAGCGCATGATTTTGTCGCCGCGCGACAATCCGACTACGCCCGAGCGGGCGACTTCAACAATTCGCGCCACGTCGCGCAGCGAAGCCAAAAACGCATCCAGCTTATCGCTGGTTCCCGCCAGCTGAACGGTATAGATAGACGGCGTGACGTCGATAATTTGCCCACGGAAGATTTCCGTATTGCGCTTGACCTCATCGCGTCCATAGCCGCTGGCCTGGACCTTCACCAGCATAATTTCACGCTCAACGTGCGCGCCTTGTCCGAGCTCGTTAACGCGCAGCACGTCTACCAGCTTGTGCAGCTGCTTTTCTATCTGCTCAATCGCTTTCTCATCGCCAACGGTTTGAATCGTCATTCTGGATAACGTCGGATCGTCCGTCGGCGCTACCGTCAGGCTTTCAATATTATAACCGCGCTGTGAAAAGAGGCCGATCACGCGGGATAGCGCGCCCGATTCGTTCTCCAGTAATACTGATAATATCCGGCGCATAATCAGGTCCTCTCCGTTTTGCTCAGCCACATCTCGTCCATACCGCCGCCGCGAATCTGCATGGGGTATACATGCTCACTGCCGTCAACCGTTACATCAACGAAAACCAGTCGATTATTACGCACCTGCTCCAGCGCCTCAGCGAGCTTCGCTTCCAACTCCTGCGGGTCGCTGATACGAATCCCCACGTGGCCGTAGGCTTCCGCGACGCGAGCAAAATCAGGCAATGACTCCATATAGGATTGTGAATGACGGCCAGAGTAAAGCATATCCTGCCACTGCTTCACCATCCCGAGGTAGCGGTTATTGAGGTTCAGCACCAGCACCGGCAGCTCGTACTGCAGCGCGGTGGAGAGCTCCTGAATATTCATCTGGATGCTGCCATCGCCGGTCACGCAAATCACCGTTTCTTCCGGCAGCGCCATCTTCACGCCCAGCGCGGCGGGAAGGCCAAATCCCATCGTTCCCAGACCACCTGAGTTGATCCAGCGCCGCGGTTTGTCGAAAGGATAATAAAGCGCCGCGAACATCTGATGCTGACCCACATCGGACGTCACGTACGCATCGCCGTGCGTCAGCCGCCAGATGGTCTCAATTACCGCCTGCGGTTTAATCTTGCCGCTTTGCGTGTCGTACTGCAGGCAATGACGCGCGCGCCACTGCTCAATCTGCTGCCACCAGTCGCGGATTTCATCCAGCGGCTGCTGCGTCTCTTCATGGTCGAGCAGTTCCAGCATCTGTTCCAGTACCAGGCGGGCGTCGCCAACGATAGGCACGTCGGCAGGAACGGTCTTGGATATCGAAGTGGGATCGATATCAATATGCAGCACCGTCGCGTTCGGACAGTACCTGGCCAGATTATTCGTTGTACGATCGTCGAAGCGCACGCCGACGGCGAAAATCACGTCGGAATGGTGCATGGTCATATTGGCTTCATAGGTCCCATGCATGCCCAGCATCCCTAACGCCTGCTGGTGCGAGGCAGGGAAGGCGCCCAGCCCCATCAGCGAAGACGCCACCGGCAGCTTCAGTTTCTCAACCAGCGCGAACAGCTGCGGTTCACATTGCGCATTAATCGCCCCGCCACCGACGTAAACCACCGGTTTTTTGGCCGCCACCAGCGTCTGCAGCGCACGTTTAATCTGCCCTTTATGACCCGACGTCGTCGGATTATAAGAGCGCATGCTGACCGTATCTGGCCAGGCGTACGGCAGTTTTTTCGCCGGATTGAGAATATCTTTCGGTAGATCCACGACGACCGGGCCGGGACGCCCGCTGGCCGCCAGCCAGAACGCTTTTTTCAGCACGCCGGGAATATCTTCGGTTTGCTTAACCAGAAAGCTGTGTTTTACCACCGGTCGGGAGATCCCCACCATGTCGCACTCCTGGAAAGCATCGTAGCCAATTAAGGACGTCGCGACCTGGCCGGAAAGAATCACCAGCGGAATGGAATCCATATAAGCCGTCGCAATGCCGGTAATCGCGTTAGTCGCCCCCGGACCCGAGGTCACCAGGACTACCCCGACCTCGCCCGTTGCGCGCGCAAGGCCATCCGCCATATGCACGGCAGCTTGCTCATGGCGGACCAGTACGTGATCGATTCCGCCAAGGGTATGTAACGCATCATAGATATCGAGGACCGCGCCCCCGGGATAACCGAACACCTGCTTGACGCCCTGATCGACCAGCGACTGGACGACCATTTCGGCTCCTGACAACATCTCCATGGTTTGCCTCCCGGCTTATAGTTTTTAACGACAGCGGAATCCGATTTCCGCGCGCTCGCACAAGACGAAGCGCAAAAGCTTCGTCCTGAGGTGAATAGACTGCATGCCGTTACCATAACTGCTCGCTAACGGGCAGGCAATTGGCGACCGTCGGCACCTAAGAGGCATTAAAAGGATAAAAGAAAGGTTCGCAGCTAAAACACGGTGAAAAACTTCGGAGATAAGAAAATATGATAGTCAATGCTCGGGGAAAATAACCAACTACAGCAAATCATCCATTTTTTAACGGGCAGCACCGGGGGCGGACAAGCGCAAACAGAATAAAATTCTACGTTTAGTGATTTTTGTCACACAAAGCAGGAGCCGAAGCCCCCGTTTGTATTGCGACCGTTTAGCGCTGGCAGATATTGACCAGCAATTCTTCCATCCACTGATGCCCTTTATCACGGCCCGCCGCTTCATGCCATGAAAGATAGCAGGTACGGCTATTCACTTTCAGCGGCAACGGTAATATTTGCAAATCCAGCTTATCGGCAAACTCGCTGGCTAACCAGCGCGGTGCGATAGCAACCATATTGGTCTGGGAAACCACATTTAATACGCTGACCATCGCGTTACCTTGGTAAGCAATACGCGATTGTTTATCCGCGGTGTCATACCACGGCTGGCTAAATGAAGCGTAGCGATCGAGAGCGACAACCGCGTGCTCCTCCTGATAAATATCATTTTCCATCATTGGGCCAGAAATACGCGGATGTTTCCGGCTCGCCACCAGCACCATTTCATCTTTAAATAAAGGCACGCAGGCAAACTCAGGGCGACGAAACTCTTCATAACCAATAACGAATTCAATTTCCTGATAACGTAATTGATGTTCCGTGTTTTGATTCAATGCCGATTTAAAGACCAAATGAATGTTGGGCGCAATCTCGCCAACTTTATTGAAAATAACCGAAGTCAATGCATTATCCAGCGGGCTGCAAACGCATAAATTAAAGACCCGCTCGCTGCTGAGCGGCTCGAAGCCCGAGCCCGGCAACTCGTTCTGCACTAATTGTAATGCCTGTCGTACAGAACCAAATAGCTGATAAGCACGCGCCGTTGGCTGGATACCGCGCCCATAACGAACAAACAGCTCATCATTAAACATCACCTTCAGTCTTGATACGGCATTGCTGACCGCCGGCTGCGACATCCCCAGGGAGTGTGCCGCACGGGTGATATTTTGTTCCTGCATTACCGCATCAAATACGGTTAACAGATTCAGGTCGACCATTCTCAGCTGAGGTTTTGCGTTTTCCACCTCTGAGTCCGGCTTATATTCAGTATTTTCTTTTAACATATTTAACTCCACTGTCACGCTAAATTCCCTTTGCCAAAGTGCAGTAATTAATTCTGAAAATATCATTTACCATGCATATGACATTTACAAAAGGGCAAAGATGAATTTTAGGAATATATTAAGGTTATGAGTGGCGACGAAAATTCTGCAGTTGAACGTACTCGCAACCCCCTAACCATATTGTTTACTTGATAAAACTAAGTGTACCCATAAATATCAAAAATAAACAATAACAGCAGCGGTTAACTATAATTTAAGCACTATTACAATATCGGTTTAAGCCACCCTTAACATTCACATTTTATTATCATTGATAATTTCCCCCTTACAAACATGGACACATTCAGCAAACGAATAAATTCAGCTATTTCATTAAGATATGATTCTGGCCAGGCGCGCTATCCTTGCGGCTCTCAGCGAAAATAAAAATTATCAAATAGTGAAAATATCTCAACATGCGCTGATGTCCTAAAAAGGATCATCGGCAAAAAAGCGCGATCGTCAGCACAATTAGCTAATTCTTCTCGCGGGTAAAAAGACCTTTTCTTCACCCAAGGGTTGACATCAAACCCCATATCCAGTAACTCTAAATGCATAACGATTTCATCTGGAGCATGACGCAATGATTCGCAGCATTCGCTTTCTCAGCCTACTACTACTAAACGCATCCATTTTGCGCGGTAGGCTGTTGGGCGACGTTCATCGTTAAGTCATCTTCCAGCAAGACTATAAAACCCGCGCCAATGCGCGGGTTTTTTTATGCTCGTAAGCAAGGCGCCAGGACACAGACCAAGGATCTAAACCATGAGCCAGCAAGTCATTATTTTCGATACGACCTTACGCGACGGTGAACAAGCGTTACAAGCCAGCCTGAGTGTGAAAGAGAAACTGCAGATTGCTATGGCCCTGGAGCGGATGGGCGTTGACGTCATGGAAGTGGGCTTCCCAGTCTCGTCTCCAGGCGACTTTGAATCCGTGCAAACCATCGCGCGCACGATCAAAAACAGCCGCGTTTGCGCCCTGGCCCGCTGCGTAGAAAAAGATATCGATGTTGCAGCAGAATCATTAAAAGTGGCGGAAGCGTTCCGTATTCACACTTTTATCGCCACCTCGCCGATGCATATCGCCACCAAGCTGCGCAGTAACCTGGATGAGGTTATTGAACGTGCCATCTATATGGTGAAGCGCGCACGCAACTACACTGACGATGTCGAGTTTTCCTGTGAAGACGCTGGCCGTACGCCGATTGCCGATCTGGCTCGCGTCGTTGAAGCCGCGATTAATGCAGGCGCAACAACCATCAATATTCCGGATACCGTCGGCTACACCATGCCGTTCGAATTCGCCAACATCATCACCGGTTTGTACGAACGCGTGCCTAACATCGACAAAGCCATTATCTCCGTCCATACCCATGACGACTTAGGCATCGCGGTCGGTAACGCCCTCGCAGCGGTCCACGCCGGCGCTCGCCAGGTCGAAGGCGCGATGAACGGTATCGGCGAACGCGCCGGCAACTGCTCGCTGGAAGAAGTGATCATGGCGATTAAAGTGCGCAAAGACATTATGAATGTGCACACCCGCATTAATCACCAGGAAATCTGGCGTACCAGCCAGACCGTCAGCCAGATTTGCAATATGCCGATCCCTGCCAACAAAGCTATCGTCGGAACCGGCGCCTTTGCCCACTCTTCCGGTATTCACCAGGACGGCGTGCTGAAGAATCGCGAAAACTACGAAATCATGACGCCGGAATCTATCGGTCTGAACCAGGTGCAGCTGAACCTGACCTCACGCTCCGGCCGCGCGGCGGTAAAACACCGTATGGAAGAGATGGGCTATAAAGACACCGACTACAACATGGACCATCTGTATGACGCGTTCCTCAAGCTGGCGGATAAAAAGGGCCAGGTATTTGACTATGACCTGGAAGCATTAGCCTTCATTAATAAACAGCAGGAAGAACCGGAGCATTTCCGCCTGGATTACTTCAGCGTGCAGTCCGGCTCCAGCGATATCGCAACCGCCTCCGTGAAGCTGGCATGCGGTGATGAAACAAAAGCTGAGGCCGCCAACGGTAACGGCCCGGTGGACGCCATTTATCAGGCCATTAACCGCATCACCGGCTATGAGATTGAGCTGGTCAAATATGACCTCAACGCCAAGGGTCAGGGTAAGGATGCGCTGGGCCAGGTGGACATCGTGGCGAACTACAACGGCCGCCGCTTCCACGGCGTGGGTCTGGCGACGGATATCGTGGAATCTTCCGCGAAAGCCATGGTTCACGTCCTGAACAATATCTGGCGCGCCGCTGAAGTCGAAAAAGAATTGCAACGCAAAGCTCAGAATAAAGAGAACAATAAGGAAACCGTGTAATGTCGAAGAATTACCATATTGCTGTTTTACCAGGTGATGGTATTGGCCCGGAAGTCATGAACCAGGCGATGAAAGTACTGGAAGCCGTTCGCCACCGTTTTGATATGCGCATTACCACCAGCCAGCACGACGTCGGCGGTGTCGCCATCGATCGTCAGGGCACTCCCCTGCCGCAGACTACCGTCGAAGGCTGCGAACAGGCTGACGCGATCCTGTTTGGCTCCGTTGGCGGACCGAAATGGGAGCACCTGCCGCCCGCGGAGCAGCCGGAGCGCGGTGCGCTGCTGCCCCTGCGTAAGCATTTCAAATTATTCAGCAACCTGCGCCCGGCTAAGCTGTACCAGGGCCTGGAAGAGTTTTGCCCGCTGCGCGCCGATATCGCCGCTAACGGTTTCGACATTTTATGCGTCCGCGAACTGACCGGCGGCATTTACTTCGGCCAGCCGAAAGGCCGTGAAGGCAGCGGCCAGCATGAGAAAGCGTTCGATACCGAGGTGTATCATCGCTTTGAGATTGAGCGTATCGCCCATATTGCGTTCGAGTCCGCCCGCAAGCGTCGCCACAAAGTGACCTCGATTGATAAAGCGAACGTGCTGCAGTCTTCTATTTTGTGGCGTGAAATCGTTAGTGAAGTCAGTAAGCAGTATCCTGACGTTGAGCTGTCGCATATGTATATCGACAACGCCACCATGCAGCTGATCAAAGATCCGTCCCAGTTTGACGTCCTGCTGTGCTCCAATCTTTTCGGCGACATCCTGTCTGACGAATGCGCCATGATTACCGGTTCAATGGGCATGCTGCCGTCCGCCAGCCTCAACGAGCAAGGCTTTGGTTTATATGAACCCGCAGGCGGCTCCGCGCCGGATATCGCCGGTAAAAACATCGCTAACCCCATCGCGCAGATCCTCTCCCTGGCGCTGCTGCTGCGCTATAGCCTGGATGCCGATAACGCGGCAACCGCGATTGAAAATGCGATCAACCGCGCATTAGAAGAAGGCGTACGTACCGGCGATTTAGCGCGCGGCGCGGCGGCGGTCAGTACCGATGAAATGGGCGATATCATTGCCCGCTATGTCGCTGAAGGGGTGTAATCATGGCGAAGACGTTATACGAAAAGTTGTTTGATGCTCACGTGGTTTATGAAGCGCAAAACGAAACCCCGCTGCTGTACATTGACCGTCATCTGGTTCACGAAGTGACCTCGCCGCAGGCGTTTGACGGTCTGCGCGCCCACAAACGCCCGGTACGTCAGCCGGGCAAAACCTTCGCCACGATGGATCACAACGTTTCGACGCAGACGAAAGACATTAACGCGTCCGGCGAAATGGCGCGTATCCAGATGCAGGAGTTAATTAAAAACTGCAAAGAGTTCGGCGTGGAACTGTACGATCTGAACCACCCTTTCCAGGGCATCGTCCACGTGATGGGGCCGGAACAGGGCGTCACCCTGCCGGGTATGACTATCGTCTGCGGCGACTCACACACGGCAACCCATGGCGCATTCGGCGCGCTGGCCTTCGGTATCGGCACCTCTGAAGTCGAACACGTCCTGGCTACGCAGACGCTGAAGCAGGGTCGCGCTAAAACCATGAAGATCGAAGTCAAAGGTAAAGCGGCTCCGGGCATCACCGCCAAAGACATCGTTCTGGCGATCATCGGTAAAACCGGCAGCGCCGGCGGTACCGGGCACGTTGTTGAATTTTGCGGCGAAGCCATTCGCGATTTAAGCATGGAAGGCCGCATGACCCTGTGCAATATGGCTATCGAAATGGGCGCGAAAGCAGGCCTGGTCGCGCCTGACCAGACCACATTTGATTACGTGAAAGGCCGCCTGCACGCGCCGAAAGGCAAGGATTTTGACGAAGCCGTCGCTTACTGGAAAACCCTGACCACCGATGATGGCGCGACATTTGACAGCGTTGTCACCCTGCAGGCGGAAGAGATTGCCCCGCAGGTCACCTGGGGCACCAACCCAGGCCAGGTCATCTCCGTCACCGATATCATCCCGGACCCGGCATCATTTACCGACCCGGTAGAGCGCGCGAGCGCGGAAAAAGCGCTGGCCTATATGGGCCTGAAATCTGGCGTACCGTTAACCGACGTGGCGATTGATAAAGTCTTTATCGGCTCCTGCACCAACTCGCGTATCGAAGACTTACGCGCGGCGGCCGAAATCGCTAAAGGCCGCAAAGTCGCGCCAGGCGTTCAGGCGCTGGTCGTGCCAGGCTCTGGTCCGGTAAAAGCGCAGGCCGAAGCCGAAGGTCTGGATAAAATCTTTATTGAAGCCGGTTTTGAGTGGCGTTTACCCGGCTGCTCCATGTGCCTGGCGATGAACAACGACCGTCTGAATCCGGGCGAGCGCTGCGCCTCCACCAGCAACCGTAACTTTGAAGGCCGTCAGGGCCGCGGCGGGCGTACTCACCTGGTCAGCCCGGCCATGGCAGCCGCGGCGGCCGTGACCGGTCATTTCGCCGATATCCGTAGCTTGAAATAAGGAAACCATCATGGCAGAGAAATTTACCCAACATACCGGCCTGGTGGTTCCGCTGGACGCCGCGAACGTCGATACCGATGCAATCATTCCAAAGCAGTTCCTGCAGAAAGTCACGCGTACCGGTTTTGGCGCCCATCTGTTTAACGACTGGCGCTTCCTGGACGACAAAGGCGAACAGCCTAACCCGGAATTCGTGCTGAACTTCCCGGACTATAAAGGCGCCTCTATCCTGCTGGCGCGGGAAAACTTCGGCTGCGGCTCTTCGCGCGAGCACGCGCCGTGGGCGCTGACCGATTACGGTTTTAAAGTCGTCATCGCGCCGAGCTTCGCCGATATCTTCTACGGCAACAGCTTTAACAATCAGCTGCTGCCGGTCACCCTGAGCGAAGCGCAGGTCGATGAGCTGTTTAAGCTGGTCCACTCTCAGCCGGGCATTAAGTTTGAAGTCGATCTGGAAGCCGAAGTGGTTAAAGCAGGCGATAAATCTTACAGCTTTAAAATTGACGCTTTCCGCCGCCACTGCATGCTGAACGGTCTGGACAGCATCGGCCTGACTTTGCAGCATGAAGAGGCGATCTCAGCCTATGAGAAAAAACAGCCGGCCTTTATGAATTAAGGCAGCCGCCATGTATATCTCAGCCCGGACCGCGATCCGGGCTTTTTTTTTCGCCGGTAAAAATGAGATCTGGCGCACATATATCAATATTCGTCGCTATAACGGGGCGACATTTTCGCCGCGATAAAAATAAATCATTATCAATTGGGCATCTATTCAATCATTCCCCTACTCTTTTTGTGTCATTCCACAAGTACAAGTAAAAAATCGATTGAAATATTTAAGGTAAAAACACCAATGTGTAAATAAATTGTTAATCCCATAGAATCACGCTATAGCTCCGCGCAAAAAAAAGCATTATTTTTCTATTAAACGCCTCGTTATCTTTCCCCACAGAGAAATATTAACTTTGGACAGGCCAGAATCGCCGTAAAAGGCCATCAGGCATCCAGTGGAGAGAGCATATGAGCCACTATCCCCATCTTTTTTCCCCGTTGACCATTAACGGAATGACAATAAAAAACCGCATCATCATGCCGCCAATGGGCACTAACCTGGCGAGCCTGAACGGGGAAGTCACGCAGGAGCAGATTGACTACTATGAGCTACGCGCGCGGGGCGGCACAGGACTCATCACTATCGAGAATATTTGCATCGATTTTCCTTTCGCCTCTAACGGCACTACGCAGCTGCGTATCGATAACGATCAATATATTCCGCGCCTGTTCAAATTAACCGAAACCTTACATAAACACGGCGCCTGCGTCAGTATTCAATTAAACCACGCCGGCGCGTCGGCCTATGCGTATCGCCTGAACGGCGAAATGCCGCTGTCTTCTTCCAGCACGCCGTCCAAAAAGAACGGGAATATTCCCCGCCCGATGACGCACGATGAGATATATCATGTCGTCGATAAATTTGGTGACGCGGCGGAGCGCGTTCGCCGCGCTGGATTCGACTGCGTGGAAATTCACGCCGGCCACTCTTATTTAATTAGCCAGTTTTTATCACCGCTGTTTAATAAGCGCACCGATGAATTTGGCGGCAGCGTAGAGAATCGCGCCAGAATATTAACCTTAATCGTCGATAAGGTACGGGCCTGCGTAGGCCCGCGTTTTCCGGTCAGCCTGCGTATTAGCGCCGATGACTTTCTGAAAGGTGGAAATACGCTCGAAGACTCCTTGCGGATCCTCGAACTGTGCCAGGAAAAAGTGGATATTATCAACGTCTCCGCCGCGCAAAACGACAACCTCAATTTCCAGATTGACCAGATGTCTCTGGAAGATGGCTGGAAGCGCTACCTCTCGCGCGCGGTACGCGACAAATTCCACAAGCCCACGGTGATTGCCGGCAACATCCGTACCCCGAAAGTCGCCGAAGATATTATCGCCAGCGGCGATGCCGACCTGATTGCCATTGGCCGCGGCCTGATCGCCGAGCCGGAGTGGGTGCAAAAAGTTCAAAGCGGCAACGAACGTTTGATGCGGAAATGCATCTCCTGCAACATTGGCTGCGCGGATCACCGCATCGCCCGCTCCCGCCCTCTTCGCTGCTCGATCAACCCGGATATCATCCACGGCGACGCGTATAAGCAGCAGCGCGTGAACCGCGATACCAACGTCGTGGTCATCGGCGCGGGTACGGCGGGAATGGAAGCGGCCTGCACCGCGGCTGAAGTCGGCTGCCATACCTGGCTGCTGGAAGAGAAGCACAGCATCGGCGGACTGGCCAGCGAGATCTCCCTGCTGCCGGAGAAAAAGCGTATCGCTGATTTTCCGCAGTTTATGAAAAACCGTATCGCCTCGCTCGATAACCTGATGCTGCAGGTCGGCAGACGCGCCACCGTGGCGTCCGTTTCCGCTCTTCGCCCGGATTTAATCGTCAACGCCACCGGTTCAGTGCCCCTGCTGCCGCCCATTGAAGGACTGCGCGAGAACATCGATGTCGAAGGCGGGAACGTCTTCTCCATTACCAACATGATTCATCATCTGGACCAGTTTGCCGATGCTACAGGTAAACGCATCGCCGTCGTCGGCGCAGGCGCCGTGGGTCTGGACGTCATCGAGTACTTCTCCGCGCGCGGTGCCAGCGCCGTGCTTATCGAGATGCAGGACGCGCCGGGTCGCGATCTGGACATCATTACCAAAAACGCCATGTTGACCATGCTGGATGAACATCACGTGGAACAGCACATGCGCACGCAGCTGGTTGCCGTCACCCCGACGCATTTCACCGTTAAAAATGCGGATGGCACCTTCGACATTCCTTTCGATTACGGCTTCGTCTGCCTGGGAATGCGCGCCAACACCGCCGGTCTCACTGAGATTGAACAATGGGCCAGAGCCAATAACGTAAAAATAATGAACATCGGCGACAGCCTGATGGCCCGGCGAATCATTGATGGCGTGCGCGAAGGGCGCAACGTGCTGGACACCCTCGAAGATATGGGGGCTCTCGGCAACCGCGAATCGACAAAAATTCCATTTCTAACATATTGAGGATTTTATCATGGCAGAACGTATTACCGGACATACCGAGCTGATTGGCCTGATTGCGACTCCAATTCGCCACAGCATGTCGCCAACCATGCATAACGAAGCTTTTGCTCATCTGGGGCTGGACTATGTTTACCTGGCGTTCGAAGTCGGTAACGAAGAGCTGAAAGACGTGGTACAGGGCTTTCGCGCGTTAAAACTGCGCGGCTGTAACGTCTCCATGCCGAACAAAACGGAGATTTGCCAGTATCTGGACAAGCTCTCGCCGGCGGCAGAACTGGTTGGCGCGGTGAATACCGTGGTGAACGACAATGGCGTACTGACCGGCCACATTACCGATGGCACCGGCTATATGCGCGCGCTCAAAGAAGAAGGCATTGATATCATCGGCAAAAAAATGACCGTTTTGGGCGCAGGCGGCGCGGCAACCGCGCTCTGCGTTCAGGCCGCGCTCGATGGCGTCAAAGCGATCTCCATCTTCAACCGCAAAGATAAGTTCTTCGCCAATGCAGAACAGACCGTCGCCAAAATCCGTAATAACACCAACTGCGAGATCCACCTGTTCGATCTGGACGATCATGACAAACTGCGCGCGGAAATCGACAGCAGCGTCATTCTGACCAACGCCACCGGCGTGGGGATGAAACCGTTTGAAGGCCAGATGCTGCTGCCTGACGACAGCTTTCTGCGCCCGGATCTGATCGTTTCTGACGTGGTCTATAACCCGCGCAAAACTTATCTGCTGGAAGTGGCTGAGAAAAAAGGCTGCCGCACCATCAACGGTCTGGGGATGATGCTTTGGCAAGGCGCGCGCGCTTTTGAAATCTGGACAGGCAAAGAAATGCCGGTTGAACACATCAAAAGTATCCTGTTCTAAGGATGGGCGCGATGAAAAATCCATATGTCCCAACGGCGGCTGGGCTCTATCTTAACTACCTGATCCACGGTATGGGGGTTTTGTTAATTACCCTCAATATGGCGAATCTGCAGGAACAGTGGGGAACCGACGCTGCCGGCGTCTCCATCGTCATTTCGTCGCTCGGGATCGGTAAGCTCGCCACGATCGTCACAGGATTCCTGTCCGACCGTTTTGGCCGTAAACCTTTTATCTATCTCGGCATCGCCAGCTATCTGGTGTTCTTCCTCGGTATTTTACTGACGAAAAACATTTATATGGCCTACTTCTTCGGCATTATGGCCGGTCTGGCAAACAGCTTCCTCGATTCCGGAACCTATCCGGCGTTGATGGAGTCTTTCCCTAACTCCGCCAGCCGGGCAAATGTGCTGATCAAAGCCTTTGTCTCTGCCGGGCAGTTCCTGCTGCCGTTCATTATCGGTGCGCTGATTTGGGCGAATATGTGGTACGGATGGTCGTTTATCATCGCCGCTGTATTGATGATTATTAGCGCTATCTACCTGATAAAAATGCCTTTCCCGGACCATCGGGCGAAAAAGGAAACCGCAGAAAAATCGTCGGCCGCCGCCGTTGCCCCGCAGGCGAACGCCGGCAAGCTGGATATGGCCATCTTTACCCTGTACGGCTATATCGGTATGGCGACTTTTTATCTGGTCAGCCAGTGGTTAGCGCAGTACGGCGAGTTCGTTGCCGGCATCCCGCACGAGTCGGCCATTAAACTCCTGAGCGTCTATACTGCCGGTTCCCTGACGTGCGTGTTCGTCACCGCGGCCTTTGTCAAAGAGGTATTTAGCTCGGCCGTCGCCATGATCGTTTACACTTTCCTGTCGATGATGTCACTGCTGATCGTTTGCCTGTTCCCTACGCCAATGATAGTGACCGGCTTCGCCTTTATCATCGGCTTTGCCGCCGCCGGCGGCGTGCTGCAGATAGGCGCGACCATTATGGCCATGAGCTTCCCGAACGGAAAAGGCAAAGCCACCGGGATCTTTTATACCGCAGGAAGTCTGGCCAGCTTTACGATCCCGCTGATCACGGCAAAACTGTCGAAGATGGGTATCGCCAGCATTATGTGGTTCGATCTTCTGATCGCGATCGTCGGCTTTGTGATCGCCCTGTACATCGGTTATCGTCAGCTTCAGGTTCGCGCCGCTGCAAAAACATCCCGGGTTGCAGCAACCGCCTGATGGTCAATGACAAAAAGAATAATGGATACCAACATGACTCAAGCAGTAACAGTAAAAAACATCACCTTCCAGGAAGGGGAAACCTTAATCTGCGTACCGCTGATCGGCAAAACGCTTGCCGAGCTGCAGACTAACGCGCGCGCGCTGGCTACCGCCGGAGCCGATATTATCGAATGGCGCGTCGATCACTTCACCCAGGTCAGAGAAACGGAGCAGGTACTGCTGGCGCTCGGCGAGATTCGCCAGCTGCTGAAAGAGATCCCGCTGCTGTTCACCTTCCGCAGTAAAAAAGAGGGTGGAGAAACGGAAATCAGCGACGAAGCCTATTTTGAGCTGAATCGCCAAGCGGCCGTTAGCGGTCTGACCGACGTGATTGATATCGAGCTGTTCAACGACGAAGCGCAAATTCGCTCGCTGGTGAGCGATGCCCACGCTGCGGGCGTCAAAGTTATCATGAGCAATCACGATTTCCATAAAACGCCGGCTCAGGAAGATATCATCTACCGCCTGCGCCGCATGCAGGATCTTGGCGCCGACCTGCCGAAGATCGCGGTTATGCCGCAGTCGCCGCAGGATGTCCTGACCCTGCTCTCGGCAACCCTGACGATGAAAGAGAAGTACGCGACTCGGCCGTTAATCACCATGTCGATGGGTAAATCCGGCGGCGTGAGCCGGGTAACCGGCCGTTTGTTCGGTTCAGCAATGACCTTCGGTACCGTCGGCCAGGCTTCTGCGCCAGGGCAAATCGCCATTACCCAACTGCGTGAACTGATGGATATTCTTTCCTGATAAAACTTCGCCCGGGGGTCACCCTCCGGGCGATGTTGCTAGCGGATTTTTTGGCTGTCATTAATAATGACATCTTTAAATGACTGAATCGCCGGAGAAAGTACCCGCTCTTTCATCGTTGCCAGATAGATATAACGTGGAGGAATCGCATTTTTAATCGTCAGGATATGCACGTTGTAATACGAGAGCGCGGAAATTCGCGGCATAATCGCAATACCGTAATCAATACTGACCAGCCCCGCCATCGCCGTATCCTCATCAACGTAGCAGGCAATATCCGGCACCAGCTTTTGCTGCATAAACACGTTATCAATAAAGGGGCGTAACCCGCTATTTTCTGAAAAATAGATATAGGGATAGTGGATAGTCTCCACCAGGTCGACTTCATTTTCATAGAGCCTGGCCAGAGGGTGATCTTTTGCCGTTACCACGACCAGCTCCTGCTGAATAATAGGAATAAAGTCGATATCAGGCTCATCCGCAATATAGGAACAAATCGCCAGATCGCTTTTCCCGGCCTTCAGTTCCTGCAGAAGCGTTAACGACGTTCCCTGAGTAAAAGAAAATGTCACATTGTGACGAGATGGTGAAAGGGAATATTTATTAATTAACTGCGGAACAACATATTCGCCCATGGTGTAAATAAACGCAATGCGAATATTCTCCTTGTTCTCGTCGCTATTTTTTTGCAACGTCATGCGGCCATTCTCTAATGAGGCCAGGGCATCTTCGACGTAGGGCAGAAAGCGCTTACCATTCTGCGTAATTTTGACATTACGCCCTTTCCTGGCAAATAGCGCCACGCCAAGCTCTTTCTCCAGTTCAGATATGGCGTGGCTTAGCGAGGGTTGAGTGATAAAAAGACTGGAGGCGGCTTCAGTGTAATGCTCGGTTTCTGCCAGCCGCTTAAAATAATAAAGTTGCTTTAGGTTCATTATTTTTGCTCGTATAATATAAGAATAAAACTCATGCCCCTAATATACCATACAGGCTATCGATGATGAGCCGAAAAGGAGAAATATCGGGGTCATATCAAATATTGTTATGCCATGTCACAGAAGCCGTAACAAAGCGTGACTTATCATCGATAGCGTCAACATCAAATAGAATATTTTTGCCTGCATAAATTCATGCAAAAATATTTTAAACTTTAAAGGAAATCACTATGAGGACGATCGATGCTCAGGAACGGCCGATTTTGCCGTCGGCCACGCAAAAGCGAACTAAAACGCGAATTGTAATTTTAATGTTACTATCGATAGGGACGATGATAAATTATCTCGATCGGACTATTTTAGGTGTTGTTGCGCCCAAGTTAACGAGCGAAATAGATATTGACCCGGCCATGATGGGGATCGTTTTTTCCGCTTTCGCCTGGACCTACGCTCTGGCGCAAATTCCCGGCGGGATGTTTCTCGATCGCTTCGGCAATAAGCTGACCTACGCGCTTTCTATTTTTTTCTGGTCAACCTTTACCTTACTGCAAAGCTTTTCTGTCGGCCTAAAATCGCTGCTGCTGCTGCGTTTAGGCTTAGGCATCAGCGAAGCCCCCTGTTTCCCGGTTAATAGCCGTGTCGTCAGTAAATGGTTTCCGCAGCATGAACGCGCCCGGGCAACGGCGACTTACACCGTCGGTGAATATATTGGCCTGGCCGCATTCTCTCCGCTCCTTTTTTTAATTCTGGAGCATCATGGCTGGAGAACGCTATTTTTCCTGACCGGTGGATTGGGTATTGCATTTACTTTTGTATGGTGGAAGTTTTATCACGAGCCACATGAATCAAAAACAGCAAATAAAGAAGAGCTGGAGTATATCGGCGTAGAAAATACGACATCCGTCAATGAAAACATCCCTTTCAACTGGCATGATGCGAAACGTCTGCTGTGCTGCCGGCAAATCATCGGCGCCAGCCTTGGTCAATTTGCCGGTAACACCACGCTGGTTTTCTTCCTGACATGGTTCCCGACTTATCTGGCTAACGAACGCCACCTCCCCTGGCTTCACGTGGGTTTCTTCGCCTCCTGGCCGTTCCTGGCCGCGGCTATTGGTATCTTTTTCGGCGGTTGGGTATCCGATAAAATAATAAAGAAAACCAACTCAGTAAATATTAGCAGAAAGCTGCCAATTATTTCCGGACTGCTACTGTCGAGCTGCATCATCATTGCTAACTGGGTCGATAGCAACACCGCAGTCATTATTATTATGTCGATTGCATTTTTTGGCCAGGGTATGGTTGGCCTCGGCTGGACGCTTATTTCTGACATTGCCCCTAAGAATATGGGTGGATTGACCGGCGGCATCTTCAACTTCTGTGCTAATATGGCATCAATTATTACCCCATTAATTATTGGGGTTATCATATCCATGACCGGTAATTTTTTCTACGCGCTGATTTATATCGGTTTAACCGCGCTGGTTGGCGTTATCGCGTATGTTTTTATTATCGGCGATATTAAAAGGATCGTGTTGAAATAACCTGTCCAGCCCCTGTCCCGGCATCCTGCCGGGACAGGGGTGGCGATTCAGATATCTTTCACCCTGCTGGTCATAAACAGCGTCACCAGCGAAATTGCGGCAATCGTCCAGTAGACGCTGGCGTGACCATAGCTTTGCGACAGCGCGCCCTGAATCACCCCCGCCAGAATCACCCCGGTGGAAATACTGTTGGTAAACAGCGTCGTCGCGGCGCCCGCCCGTCCGGGCATCAGATCCTGAAACCACAGCATGCCAATCCCGGCAACAATCCCGATAAATACGGCATTAAACAGCTGTAGCACCAGCAGCGCCACGCGGTCGTGGAACAGAATCAGACCGATATAAAACAGCACGCCCGCCGCAACCGCTGTCACCATCATCTTGCGTTTGCCCCAGCGCTTAACGTAGTAGCCCGCCAGGATCATAGCCGGGATCTCCAGCCCGGCAGCGGTGCCCATCAAAATCCCCGCGAGGCTGTCCGGCAGGCCAAGATCGCTGCTGATCCACAGAGGCATATCAATGATATACATGGTATTGCAGGTCCACATCAGCGTGGAGGCGATGAACAGCATCCGCACGTTTTTATCGTGCCATCCTCCGGCCTGCACCAGCACGTCAGCGCCTTCCGAAGGCTGCTCAACGCGGGCGACCGAGGGCAGTTTGACGGCGATCAGCGCCAGGCTTATCACAAAGATCCCGGCGGCAATCGAAAACATGGTGGTGAAGCCATAATTCAGCGCCAGCATAAAAGCCAGCGGTGGACCAATAACCCACGCCAGCGAAAGCTGTGCACGCATTATCGAACTGAACATCACCACTTCGCGCGCCGAGCTATCGGCATATTCCCGCGCCAGGGCAAAAAGCTGCGGCATCGCGGCATTCGCCACCGAGGCCAGCATAACCCCGCAGGTAATCAGCGTCAGATAGTGGCGATTAAAAGCGAACAGCAGCGCGTTTCCCACCGCCATCAGGCAGCAAAACATAATCAGCCGCCGGCGATCGCCCCGGCTGTCGGAGCGTTTAGCCAGCGCCAGGCTGACCAGAATGCCGGCAATGGCGTTAACCGTATAGAACAGTCCTACCCAGAACGGCTGCGCGCCCACTTCGCGGCTGAGGAATAAGCTGAGCGTCGGCGCCTGCAGCGCGCCGGCGATCCCCATCATGAAAGCGACAAGCATAAAAGCGGCGTAAACGCCGTTTAGACGACGCCCCATCGTCATTAACCACAGCATGAAATATCCTTAAACACGCGAAGAAAACGAAAAAAGCCAGCAGAAGTATTCTGCTGGCGGGTGATTCTATACTCTATGGATTTCGAGTTGCGGGCAGGCGGCCAGAACGTAAGTCCCTGGGAACATAGATAACTATGTGGCCTGGGCGAGCGGGCGCAGCCAACGCACCTGCAGCTTGAAAGACGACGAGTATAACACCAATACTCAGTCACACATGATGTCTGCAAGTCAATGATCAGAGGTCTGCGACGTAACTCCCCACTGCATCAGTTCGCCGAGCATTTTCTGCTGTCTTCCTGCCATCAGGCGGGCCAGCCAGGACGCATCCTGCGTCGCAGAAAAGTAGCGTTGGTAGAACTGTTTCATGGTTGACCCCATCATATTCACCTCCTCGCTTCATCGACGTTGATTATTGACTTAATATAGGAAGTAATAAATTGCTGAGTTTTTATCAGGAGTTCCCCTTTTATGTCTTCCGGTCGTTTACAACAGCAGTTCATCCGCCTGTGGCAGTGCTGCGATGGCAAGTCGCAGGAGACCACGCTGAATGCGCTGGCAGAGATGCTAAGCTGCTCGCGCCGCCATATGCGTACCCTACTCAACATGATGGAAGCGCGCGGCTGGCTGACCTGGGAGGCGGAGGCCGGGCGCGGCAAGCGCTCCCGCCTCTCTTTTCTCTATACCGGTCTCGCCCTGCAGCAGCAGAGGGCGGAAGATCTGCTGGATCAGGACAGAATCGATCAGCTGGTGCAGCTGGTTGGCGATAAAGCCGCCGTCCGGCAAATGCTGGTTTCCCATTTAGGCCGCAGCTTTCGTCAGGGCCGGCATATCCTGCGCGTGCTCTACTATCGGCCGATGAAAAATCTGCTGCCCGGCAGCGCGCTGCGCCGCTCGGAAACGCATATTGCCCGGCAGATTTTTAGCGCCCTGACGCGGGTAAATGAGGAAAATGGGGAACTGGAGGCCGATATTGCTCACCATTGGCAGCAGATCGCCCCCACCCACTGGCGCTTTTTTCTGCGTCCGGGGATTCATTTTCATCATGGACGAGAGCTGGAGATGGAAGATGTCATCACCTCTCTGCAGCGCAGCAACGCCCTGCCGCTGTTCTCTCATATTGAGCGCATCGACTCTCCCACCGCATGGACCCTCGACATTCATCTCCGCCAGCCCGACCGCTGGCTGCCGTGGTTGTTAAGCCAGGTCCCGGCCATGATCCTTCCGCATGAGTGGCGAACGATGGAGAATTTCTCCAGTATCCCCGTGGGGACCGGGCCCTACTCGGTTGTGCGTAATAACCAGAATCAGCTCAAAATTCACGCCTTCGATGACTATTTCGGCTACCGGGCGCTGATCGATGAAGTGAACGTCTGGGTCCTGCCGGAAATCAGCGAAGAACCCAACGGCGGGTTGACGTTACAGGGCACCACGCAAAGCGAAAAAGCGGTGGAAAGCCGCCTGGAAGAGGGGTGTTATTACCTGCTGTTCGACGCCCGCAGCCCGCTGGGCGGTAACAGCGCGGTACGCCAGTGGCTAAGCTATGTGTTCCAGCCCGCTAACCTGCTCTATCACGCTGGCGAGCACTATCAGGGCAACTGGTTCCCGGCTTATGGCCTGCTGCCCCGCTGGCATCATGCGCGCAGCCACGCCTGCGAGAAGCCTGCCGGCCTTGAGACGGTCAGGCTGACCTACTACCAGGATCACGTCGAGCATCGCGTGATGGGCGGGATCATGGCAACGCTGCTGGCCGAGCATCAGGTTAAGCTGGAGATCCAGGAGCTGGAGTATCAGGAGTGGCACCGCGGGGAGGTGGTCAGCGACGTATGGCTCAACAGCGCCAACTTTACGCTGCCGATCGATTTCTCCCTGTTTGCCTGGCTGTATGAAGTTCCGCTGATTCGCAACTGTATCCCCATCGACTGGGAACAGGACGCCGCTCGCTGGCGCGCGGGCGAGCTGAACCCGGCCACCTGGAGTCAGCAGCTGTTGGCCAATCAAACCGTGGTGCCGCTGATCCACCACTGGCTGATGATCCAGGGGCAGCGCAGCATGCGCGGCGTACGCATGAACACGCTCGGCTGGTTTGACTTTAAGTCCGCGTGGTTCGCGCCGCCGGAGCCGTAATGCTTTCCGTCGGCAAACAAAATCATTACACTAACTGCCGTTCTCAACGGGGTGCTAATAAACATACGCAATCTCATTCAAGTTGCCTCAACGCGCGGTTAGCGCAGAAGCAACCCGAAGATAAAGCGTATGGGCTGAGAAAATACCCGTCGAACCTGATCCGGATAACGCCGGCGAAGGGATTTGAGGCCCTCTCAAAATCCTTTGCCACCCCTTTTTCTGAGGTGCAAAGTGTTGAAAAAATTACTCCCCCTGCTGGCGCTGGTCGCCGCGCCCGTTTTTGCCAAACCGCTGCTCACCGTTTATACCTACGACTCGTTCTCCGCCGACTGGGGCCCGGGCCCGGCGGTTAAAAAAGCCTTTGAAGCCGACTGCGGCTGCGAGCTGAAGTTCGTGGCGCTGGAAGATGGCGTCTCGCTGCTCAACCGCCTGCGAATGGAAGGCAAAAACAGCAAAGCCGACGTGGTGCTGGGGCTGGATAACAACCTGCTGGAAGCCGCTTCGCAAAGCAAGCTGTTCGCCAAAAGCGGCGTCCCGGCGAGCGCGGTCAGCGTGCCCGGCGGCTGGGACAACGACACCTTCGTGCCGTTCGATTACGGCTACTTCGCCTTTGTTTACGATAAAAACAAGCTGAAAAATCCGCCGAAAAGCCTGAAAGAGCTGGTTGAGGGCGAGCAAAAATGGCGAGTGATTTATGAAGATCCGCGCACCAGTACGCCGGGCCTGGGCCTGCTGCTGTGGATGCAAAAAGTCTACGGCGATAAAGCGCCGGAAGCCTGGCAGAAGCTGGCGGCGAAAACCGTTACCGTTACCAAGGGCTGGAGCGAAGCCTACGGCCTGTTCCTGAAAGGCGAAAGCGATCTGGTGCTGAGCTACACCACCTCCCCGGCTTACCACATTATCGAAGAGAAAAAAGATAACTACGCCGCGGCAAACTTCGCTGAAGGCCACTACCTGCAGGTTGAGGTGGCCGCCCGCACCGCGGCCAGCAAACAGCCGGAGCTGGCGGAAAAGTTCCTTAAATTTATGGTATCGCCGGGCTTCCAGAACGCGATCCCCACCGGCAACTGGATGTATCCGGTGACGACGGTTGCGCTTCCGGCAGGCTTTGACGCGCTGATGAAACCGCAAACGACCCTCGAATTCACACCGCAACAGGTGGCCGCCGAACGTCAGAACTGGATTAGCGCATGGCAACGCGCCGTCAGCCGCTAGCTTTCGGCTGGCTCCTGCCGGGACTCACGGCGGCCATCGTGCTGGTCGTCGTGGCGCTGGCCGCCTTTCTGGCGCTATGGTTCAGCGCCCCGGAGACCTCCTGGAACGCGCTTATCCGCGACAGCTATCTCTGGCACGTGGTGCGTTTCTCCTTCTGGCAGGCCTTCCTTTCCGCGCTTTTTTCGGTGCTACCGGCGATATTCCTCGCCCGCGCCCTGTACCGGCGGCGCTTCCCCGGGCGCACGCTGCTGCTGCGCCTTTGCGCGATGACCTTAATTCTGCCGGTACTGGTGGCGGTCTTCGGCATTCTTAGCGTCTACGGTCGTCAGGGCTGGCTGGCCCAGCTATGCCACGTTTTTGGCTGGCAGTGGGAATTCTCGCCCTACGGGCTACAGGGGATCCTGCTGGCGCACGTATTCTTTAATATGCCGATGGCCACGCGCCTGCTGCTGCAGACGCTGGAAAATATCCCCGGCGAACAGCGGCAAATTGCCGCCCAGCTCGGCATGCGCGGCTACGTCTTCTTCCGGCTGGTCGAGTGGCCGTGGCTGCGCCGGCAAATTCCACCGGTCGCGGCGCTGATCTTTATGCTCTGTTTCGCCAGCTTTGCGACCGTGCTGTCGCTGGGCGGCGGCCCGCGGGCGACCACCATCGAACTGGCGATTTACCAGGCCCTTAATTTCGACTACGACCCGGCGCGCGCGGCAATGCTGGCGCTTATCCAGATGGTCTGCTGCCTCGGGCTGGTACTGCTTAGCCAGCGCCTGAGTAAAGCCCTCGCCATCGGGGCCAGCCATATTCGCGGCTGGCGCGATCCCGACGACCGGCTGTACAGCCGGCTGTGCGACGCGGCGCTGATTGGCGCGGCGCTTTTACTGCTGCTGCCGCCGCTGCTGGCGGTGATAGGCGACGGGCTGAACAGCAATCTGCTGAGCGTGCTGCATCAGCCGGCGCTATGGCAGGCGCTGTGGACGTCTCTGCGTATCGCCCTTGCCGCCGGGGTCTTAAGCGTCATCCTGACCATGATGCTGCTCTGGAGCAGCCGCGAGCTTCGCGCCCGCCGTCACCCTCTGGCCGGTCAGGCGCTTGAGCTGAGCGGGATGCTGATCCTCGCCATGCCGGGCATCGTGCTGGCCACCGGTTTCTTCCTGTTGCTCAATAACAGCGTGGGCCTGCCCGAGTCCGCCGACGGTATCGTGATTTTCACCAATGCGCTGATGGCAATCCCCTATGCGCTCAAGGTACTGGAAAACCCGATGCGCGATATCGCCGCCCGCTACGGCACCCTCTGCCAGTCGCTGGGGATGCGCGGCTTCACCCGCCTTCGGGTGGTCGAGCTTCGCGCTTTAAAGCGGCCGCTGGCCCAGGCGCTGGCCTTCGCCTGCGTGCTGTCGATTGGCGATTTCGGCGTCGTGGCGCTGTTCGGCAACGAAGATTTCCGTACGCTGCCCTTTTATCTGTATCAGCAAATTGGTTCTTACCGTAGCCAGGACGGCGCCGTGACCGCCCTTCTGCTTCTGCTGCTGTGCTTTTTACTCTTTAGCGTGATTGAAAAACTTCCGGGACGCGATGCTAAAACTGAATGATGTGACCTGGCTTTACCAGCATCTGCCGATGCGTTTTACGCTTTCCGTCGAACGCGGTGAGCGCATCGCGGTTCTTGGCCCGAGCGGGGCCGGAAAAAGCACGCTGCTGAACCTGATTGCCGGTTTTTTAACGCCCGCCAGCGGCAGTATCGCGCTCGACGGCCAGCCCCATACCCACACGCCGCCCGCGCGTCGTCCGGTATCGATGCTGTTTCAGGAAAATAATCTGTTCAACCATCTCACCATCCGCCAGAACATTGCGCTGGGAATGCACCCGGGGCTCAAGCTGAACGCGGATCAATCCGCCCATCTGCAGGCGATTGCCGGACAGATGGGGATTGACGCGATGTTAGAGCGGCTGCCGGGCGAGCTTTCCGGCGGCCAGCGCCAGCGTGCGGCGCTGGCGCGCTGTCTGGTGCGCCAGCAGCCGGTACTGCTGCTGGATGAGCCCTTCTCGGCGCTCGATCCCGCGCTGAGGCTGGAGATGCTGACGCTGGTTGCCGACGTCTGCCAGCAGCGGCAGCTGACGCTGCTGATGGTCTCGCACAGCGTGGAAGATGCGGCGCGCATCGCGCCGCGGTCGGTGGTCGTGGCTGAGGGACGCATTGCCTGGGATGGCGCGACCGCCGCGCTGCTCAGCGGCAACAGCAGCGCCTCGGCGCTGCTGGGAATTAGCGCAAAATAACCTTATGCAGAATGTCGAGATAGACCGGCATCAGCGGATGACGGAAGGCAAACACCAGCGCCGCGCCGGCGGCGCACACCATGAGCGGAGCGAGCCACAGCAGGCGCGAACGCGGCAGAAAACGGGTGAGACGATCGCCAGCGCTTTTGGCGCTGCGCCACAGCCGCCAGCATAGCCACGCCGCCAGCCACGCCAGCAGCGCCGCCCCCAGCAGCAGCCACTTAAAGCTGGCGCTATTCTCATCGGCCGGGATATCAATGGCCGCCCCGGCAAGGATTCCCGGTAAGAAGTAGAGCGGCGGCCACAGCAGGCAGCCGATGATATTCGGCGGGATGAACTTCGCGACCGGCAGATCGAGCATCCCGGCGACCATCGGCACCAGCGGGCGCGTCGGCCCGACGAAGCGGCCAATCAGAATCGTAAACATGCTGTGCTGATGCAGCGCATGTTCGGTTTTATCCAGCAATGCTTTGTTTTTCTTCAAAAAAGACCAGCGATGCAGCGGCTTTTTAAACCGCCAGCCAAGCCAGAATGAAATCCAGTCGCCGAGCAAACAGCCGATAATCCCCGCCAGCCACGCCTGCCAGAAGTTAACCTCGCCGCTGCCGATCAGCGCCCCCAATCCGGCCATCATCACCGTTCCCGGTAAGATAAGCCCCACCAGCGCCAGCGACTCGAGGAAGGCGACCAGCAGAACGGCTATCAGAGAATAGACCGTGGATTGAGTAATAAAGTGTTCCAGCAATGCTTGCATAATGTACCCGGTTTAAAAACGAAGCACGGATTCTCCGGAGCCGTTCATACTTCGTCAAGCCATCATTTGTTTGTATAGTTTACTGGCTGTGTTAAAAATCCGGGCCATCATTTCACTTTCTTTACTTTTTATTCACACCCTGCGCGAAACTCGCTCGGGCTGGCGCCGGTGCATTTCTTAAACACGCGCGAAAAGTAGAGCTGGTCCTCAAAACCGACGTTACGGCCAACGGTCGCGATCGGCATCCGCGTCGTGCTCAGCAGCAGCTTAGCCTGGCTAATGCGCTGATCCTCCCGCCACCCCAGTACGCTGATCCCCAGCTGCTGGCGGAACAGATGCGACAGGCGCGACGGCGACAGGCACACGTGCTGGGCGACGCTGGCAATATCGAAATGGCTGTCCGCCAGATGATCGCTGATGTACTGGCAGGCATCGCGCACCCGGTTATCCAGCGGCGGATGCAGCGATTCGTTGATAGCTTCCATGCGCCTGAGCAGCAGCTGCTCCATAAGATTGATCGCCAGCAGCTCGGAGTAACGCCCGGCGCCCTGCCCGGCTTCCACAATCTGCCCGAACAGTTCGCCAAAGCGCGCCTGCCACTGCTCATCCGGGCGGAAAAAGCCGGTCTGGGCAAAAATCGTTGCCCAGTTAAGCCATTCATGCCAGTAGGCGCGCGGCCGGAAATAGACCCACTGGTGATACCACTCGCGGGCATCGGGATGGCGGCCATAATGGTGAATCTCTCCCGGCGGGAACAGCAGCATATCGCCAGGCCGGCAGATAAACTGCTCTCCGTGGTTATTGATCACCCCTTCGCCGCGAATCGTCAGATTAAGGATATAGCCCTTCATGCCCAGCGGACGGTCAATAAAGAAATCAAGATAGCCATCGGCTTCAATTGGCGTCAGGCCCGTCACCAGATGGGCGTTAAAAGAGTAACCCGGCAACAAAGGATCGTTTTGCGTTTCGGCCATAAACTCTGCTCTCCAGGAGGCATTAAGGACACCAATTGTCCATACCTTGTATTTTATCCTCTGGCTGGTCGCTCATGCTGCGACGCGGGTTAGAAAATGAATTAAAACCCGCCTCTTCTCGATAAAAACTGAGCACGGCGCACAGTTCAGGCGCTTTCAGCGCATAACTGAAGTGTCTATAAAGACGGCAGGAAAGTCCACATTGAATATTTGCACGGCGTCACACTTTGCGACGTCACAGCAATATAGTCCATAAGATTAGCGAATACGGCCTGACGGTTTTCAGCCCAGATATCTACTGTTTCACCATGAATGATTTTTAGCATGGAGTAACAGTATGGCAATTGCGATTGGCCTCGATTTTGGCAGTGATTCAGTACGCGCCCTGGCGGTAGAGTGCGCGACCGGCGAAGAGCTCGCCGCAAGCGTCGAGTGGTATCCGCGCTGGCAGGAGGGGCTATTTTGCGATGGTCCGAACAACCAGTTCCGCCATCATCCACGCGACTATATCGAATCAATGGAAGCCGCGCTGAAAAGCGTCCTCGCCGCGCTTAGCGCCGAACAGCGCGCTGCCGTGGTGGGTATCGGCGTTGACAGCACCGGCTCCACCCCCGCGCCCATCGACGCCGACGGCAACGTCCTGGCGCTGCGCGACGAATTCGCCAGCAACCCCAACGCCATGTTCGTGCTGTGGAAGGACCATACCGCGGTGGAGGAGGCGGAGGAGATTACCCGCCTGTGCCACCAGCCGGGCAAAGAGGATTACTCCCGCTATATCGGCGGTATCTACTCCAGCGAATGGTTCTGGGCCAAGATCCTCCACGTGACCCGCCAGGACAGCGCCGTCGCCGAGGCCGCCGCATCGTGGATTGAGCTGTGCGACTGGGTGCCGGCCCTGCTTTCCGGGACCACCCGCCCGCAGGATATTCGTCGCGGCCGCTGCAGCGCCGGGCACAAATCCCTGTGGCATGAAAGCTGGGGCGGACTGCCGCCTGCCGGTTTCTTCGATGAACTCGACCCGATAATCAACCAGAGCCTGGCCTACCCGATGTTCAGCGATACCTGGACTGCGGATGTCCCGGTCGGCACGCTCACCGCCGAATGGGCCGCGCGCCTGGGCCTGCCGCAAACCGTCGCCATCTCCGGCGGCGCATTCGACTGCCATATGGGCGCCGTCGGCGCCGGTGCGCAGCCAAACGCGCTGGTCAAAGTTATCGGCACCTCCACCTGCGACATTCTGATCGCCGATAAACAGAGCGTTGGCGAGCGCACGGTGCAAGGGATTTGCGGCCAGGTCGACGGCAGCGTCGTGCCTGACTTTATCGGTATGGAAGCGGGGCAATCCGCTTTTGGCGACATCTACGCCTGGTTTGGCCGCATTCTCGGCTGGCCGCTGGAGCAGCTGGCGCAGGCCCACCCGGAACTCAAAGAGCAGATCAAAGCCAGCCAGAAACAGCTGCTGCCCGCGCTGACCGACGCATGGGCAAAAAATCCGTCTCTTGACCACCTGCCGGTGGTGCTGGACTGGTTTAACGGCCGCCGTACGCCGAATGCCAACCAGCGTCTGAAAGGGGTCATTACCGATCTGAACCTCGCCACCGACGCCCCGGCGCTGTTCGGCGGACTGATTGCCGCCACCGCTTTTGGCGCCCGCGCCATTATGGAGTGCTTCACCGAACAGGGGATCCCGGTCAATAACGTGATGGCGCTCGGCGGCATCGCGCGTAAAAACCCGGTGATCATGCAGGCCTGCTGCGATGTGCTGAATCGCCCGCTGCAAATCGTCGCGTCCGATCAGTGCTGCGCCCTGGGCGCGGCTATCTTCGCCGCCGTTGCCGCCGGCGTATACCGCGATATCCCTGCCGCGCAGGAAAACATGGCCAGCCAGGTGGAAAGTACCCTGCAGCCTCGTCCGGCGCAGGCGCAACGCTTCGAACAACTCTATCAGCGCTACCAGCAGTGGTCGCTCAGCGCGGAACAACGTTATCTCCCTTCGACTGCAAAAGCGGAATCCGCGCCGCAATCTCAGGCAGCCCTCACCCATTAAGGACATGAAAATGACGATTTTTAATAACTATGAAGTGTGGTTCGTTATCGGTAGCCAGCATCTGTACGGCCCTGAAGCGCTACGTCAGGTGACAAAGCACGCAGAACATGTGGTGAACAGCCTGAATGCGGAAGCCAAACTGCCGTGCAAACTGGTGCTTAAGCCGCTGGGTACCACGCCGGATGAGATCACCCATATCTGCCGCGACGCAAACTACGATGATAAGTGCGCCGGGATGGTGGTGTGGCTGCATACCTTCTCGCCGGCGAAAATGTGGATCAATGGCCTCACGATCCTGAATAAACCGCTGATGCAGTTTCATACCCAGTTCAACGCGGCCCTGCCGTGGGACAGCATCGATATGGACTTTATGAACCTGAACCAGACCGCCCACGGCGGCCGCGAATTTGGCTTCATCGGCGCCCGCATGCGTCAGCAGCACAGCGTGGTGACCGGCCACTGGCAGGATAAAGAAGCCCATCAGCGCATCGGCGCGTGGATGCGCCAGGCGGTCTCTAAACAGGATACCCGCCACCTGAAAGTGTGCCGTTTCGGCGATAACATGCGCGAAGTGGCGGTCACCGACGGGGATAAAGTCGCCGCGCAGATTAAGTTTGGCTTCTCGGTTAACACCTGGGCGGTGGGCGATCTGGTGCAGGTCGTCAATGCGGTCACCGACGGTGAAATCAGCGCCCTGGTGGATGAGTACGAAAGCAGCTATCGCCTGACCCCCGCGGTGCAAATCCACGGCGATAAGCGGCAGAACCTTCTCGATGCCGCGCGCATTGAGCTGGGGATGAAGCGCTTCCTGGAACAGGGCGGCTTCCACGCGTTCACCACCACCTTTGAAGATTTACACGGCCTGAAACAGCTTCCGGGTCTCGCCGTGCAGCGTCTGATGCAGCAGGGCTACGGCTTTGCGGGCGAAGGCGACTGGAAAACCGCCGCTCTGCTTCGCATCATGAAGGTGATGGCAACTGGTCTGCAGGGCGGCACCTCCTTTATGGAGGATTACACCTACCACTTCGAGAAAGGCAACGATCTGGCGCTGGGCTCGCATATGCTGGAAGTCTGCCCGACCATCGCCACCGCTGAAAAACCGATTCTCGACGTGCAGCCGCTGGGCATCGGCGGGAAAGCCGATCCGGCGCGCATCATCTTTAACACCCAGACCGGCCCGGCGATCGTCGCCAGCCTGATCGATCTCGGCGATCGCTATCGTCTGCTGGTGAACACCATTGAAACGGTGAAAACGCCGCACGAACTGCCGAAGCTGCCGGTGGCCAACGCCTTGTGGAAAGCGCATCCGGATCTGCGCACCGCGTCCGAAGCCTGGATCATCGCTGGCGGCGCGCACCACACCGTCTTCAGCCATGCTCTCACCCTCAACGATATGCGCCAGTTTGCTGAGCTGCAGGATATCGAGCTGACCGTAATTGATAACGAAACCCGTCTGCCCTCCTTCAAGGACGCGCTGCGCTGGAACGAAGTGTATTACGGTTCAAAACGCTAAGGGGCCGCCCCCTCACCCTCTCCCTGAGGGTGCGGGTGAGGGGAACTGACTCGCCAGCAATTCGGAGCACAGTATGTTAGAAGATCTTAAACGCCAGGTTCTCGAAGCCAACCTGGCCCTGCCAAAGCACAATCTGGTTACCCTCACCTGGGGCAACGTCAGCGCCGTCGACCGTGAACGGGGCGTGCTGGTGATTAAACCCTCCGGCGTCGACTACAGCGTCATGACCGCCGAGGATATGGTGGTGGTCAGCCTGGAAACCGGCGACGTGGTGGAAGGCAAGAAAAAGCCCTCGTCGGATACGCCAACCCACCGTCTGCTGTATCAGGCATTCCCGACGCTGGGCGGCATTGTTCATACCCATTCGCGTCACGCCACCATCTGGGCGCAGGCCGGACAGTCGATTCCCGCTACCGGCACCACCCACGCCGACTATTTCTACGGCGCGGTCCCCTGTACCCGGCTGATGACCGACGATGAGATCAACGGCGAGTACGAGTGGCAAACCGGCGAAGTGATCGTTGAAACCTTCCGTGAAAAAGGTATCGATCCGGCGCAAATGCCCGGCGTGCTGGTGCACTCGCACGGCCCGTTTGCCTGGGGGAAAAACGCCGAAGACGCGGTGCATAACGCTATCGTGCTGGAAGAGATCGCCTATATGGGCATCTTCTGCCGCCAGCTGGCGCCGCAGCTGCCGGAGATGCAGCAAACGCTGCTGGATAAACACTATCTGCGCAAGCACGGCGCGAAAGCCTATTACGGGCAGTAACGCCACAGCATTCCCGGCTCGCGCTGCGCTTAGCCGGGCTACAGGCTGGTAGCCCGGCTAAGCGCAGCGCGCCATACCTGTATAAAACCCCAGCATCATTCGGTGAACCAGGCTATAATCAGGCCTGGTTTTTACTGATGAGAGCACGGCGTGACGCAGCCACGAGCAGGTTTTTTACTCACCCGTCACTGGCGGGATACCCCGCAGGGCACCGAACTGACATTCTGGCTGGCGACCGATGACGGCCCGCTTGAGGTCACCCTGCCGCCGCAGGAATCCGTCGCGTTCATTCCCGAATCGCAGCGCCCGCAGGCTGAACGCCTGCTGCAGGGCGAAAACGGCCATCGCCTTGCTGCGCTCACTCTGCAAGATTTTCATCGCCAGCGGGTGTTTGGTCTCTACTGCCGCGCTCACCGCCAGCTGATGCGGCTGGAAAAAAAGCTGCGCGAAAACGGCGTCACGGTATATGAAGGCGACGTTCGCCCGCCGGAGCGCTATCTGATGGAGCGCTTTATCACCGCCCCGGTGTGGGTTGAAGGCGAGGCGCGCGGCCAGCGGCTGGTCAACGCGCGGATGAAGCCCAATCCCCACTACCGGCCGCCCCTGAAATGGGTGTCGCTGGACATCGAAACCAGCCGCCACGGCGAGCTCTACTGCATCGGCCTTGAAGGCTGCGGCCAGCGGGTCGTCTATATGTTAGGGCCGGAACCTGCCACCCCGCCTGCCGTCGATTTCGAACTGGAGTACGTCGCCAGCCGCCCGCTGCTGCTGGAAAAGCTTAACGCCTGGTTTGCCGCCCACGACCCGGACGTGCTGATCGGCTGGAACGTGGTGCAGTTTGATTTACGCGTCCTGCAAAAGCACGCCGAGCGCTATCGCATCCCGCTGCTGCTCGGCCGCGGCAACAGCGAACTGGAGTGGCGCGAACACGGTTTTAAGAATGGCGTCTTCTTTGCTCAGGCCAACGGCCGCCTGATTATCGATGGCATCGAGGCGCTGAAATCCGCGTTCTGGAACTTCTCCTCTTTTGCGCTGGAGTCGGTCGCCCGCGAGCTGCTCGGCGAGGGCAAAGCCATTGATAATCCCTGGGATCGGATGGATGAAATCGATCGCCGCTTTCACCAGGATAAACCGGCGCTGGCCACCTATAACCTGCAGGACTGCGAGCTGGTCACGCGCATCTTCCACAAAACCGAGATCATGCCGTTTTTGCTGGAGCGCGCGACGGTCAACGGCCTGCCTGCGGATCGCCACGGCGGTTCGGTAGCCGCCTTTAGCCATCTCTATTTCCCACGCATGCACCGGCTCGGCTACGTCGCGCCGAACCTCGGTGAAGTGCCGCCGCAGGCCAGCCCCGGCGGCTACGTGATGGACTCCCGCCCCGGCCTCTACGACTCGGTGCTGGTGCTGGATTACAAAAGCCTGTACCCGTCGATTATCCGCACCTTTCTGATCGACCCGGTAGGGCTGGTGGAAGGTCTGGCGCAGCCCGATGACGCTCACAGCACCGAAGGCTTTCTCGGCGCGCGCTTCTCGCGAGAAAAACACTGCCTGCCGGGGATCGTCGGGCAAATCTGGCACGGGCGCGACGAGGCCAAGCAGCATAAAAACAAACCGCTGTCGCAGGCGCTGAAAATCATTATGAACGCCTTCTACGGCGTGCTCGGTACCAGCGCCTGCCGCTTTTTCGATCCGCGTCTGGCCTCATCCATCACCATGCGCGGCCACACGATTATGCGCCAGACCAAAGCGCTGATTGAATCCCAGGGCTATGACGTTATCTACGGCGATACCGACTCCACCTTCGTGTGGCTCAAACGGTCCCACAGCGAAGAGGAAGCCAGCAGCATCGGCCGCTCGCTGGTGGCCTTTGTCAACGAATGGTGGGCGGCGGAGCTGAGCAAAGAGGGGCTTGTCAGCACCCTCGAGCTGGAGTTCGAAACCCACTTCTGCCGCTTTCTCATGCCCACCATTCGCGGCGCGGATACCGGCAGTAAAAAGCGCTACGCCGGGATGATTCAGGAAGGCAGCGAGCAGCGCATGGTGTTTAAAGGGCTGGAGACGGTACGCACCGACTGGACGCCGCTGGCCCAGCAGTTTCAGCAGGAGCTTTATCTGCGCATTTTCCGCCATCAGCCCTATCGCGATTACGTGCGCGAAACCATTGATAAGCTGATGAACGGCGAGCTTGACGATCGGCTGGTCTACCGCAAGCGCCTGCGCCGTCCGCTGGCGGAGTATCAGCGCAACGTGCCGCCGCACGTGCGCGCGGCCAGGCTCGCTGATGAGCAAAACGTCAGGCTGGGCAGGCCGCAGCAGTATCAGCAGCGCGGCAGCATTAAATACGTCTGGACCACCGGCGGGCCGGAGCCGGTGGATTATCAGCAATCACCGCTGGATTATGAACACTATCTTTCTAAGCAATTAGAGCCTGTCGCCGAAGGAATACTTCCCTTTGTCGACGACGATTTTGCTACAATAGTGACGGGGCAGCTGGGGCTATTTTGATTTTTTCTCACTCATTCCGCTGGCGAAAAAGCCGCAAAATGAAGGGTGAGGAGGACGTGACGAACGTTCCGCCATCCAGTAATATAGCGCCCTTTCCATTCCTGGACCCAATTTTGACGTATCTCCGATTCTCCATGGAGATGCTCAACTATTGCCTGCAATCAAAGAACTAAAGAGCCGAACATATATGCCTTTTACACTTGGTCAACGCTGGATTAGCGACACAGAGAGCGAACTGGGATTAGGGACGGTCGTTGCGCTGGACGCGCGCATGGTGACCCTGCTTTTCCCCGCCATCGGCGAAAACCGTCTGTACGCACGCAACGACTCCCCAATCACCCGCGTGATGTTTAACCCGGGCGATACCATCACCAGCCACGAAGGCTGGCAACTCCAGGTTGACGAAGTTAATGAAGAGAACGGTCTGCTGGCCTACACCGGCACCCGCCTCGATACCCAGGAAGCCAACGTTACCCTGCGTGAAGTGCTCCTCGACAGCAAGCTGGTCTTCAGCAAACCGCAGGACCGTCTGTTCGCCGGACAGATCGACCGTATGGATCGTTTCGCCCTGCGCTATCGCGCGCGTAAATTCCAGAGCGAACAGTACCGCATGCCGTGGAGCGGCCTGCGCGGTCAGCGCACCAGCCTGATCCCGCATCAGCTGAATATCGCTCACGACGTTGGCCGCCGCCATGCGCCGCGCGTCCTGCTGGCGGACGAAGTGGGTCTGGGTAAAACCATCGAAGCCGGGATGATCCTACATCAGCAGCTGCTCTCCGGCGCCGCCGAACGCGTTCTGATCGTCGTTCCGGAAACCCTGCAGCACCAGTGGCTGGTGGAAATGCTGCGCCGCTTTAACCTGCGCTTCTCGCTGTTTGACGATGAGCGTTATGCCGAAGCGCAGCACGACGCGATTAACCCGTTCGAAACCGAACAGCTGGTGATCTGTTCGCTGGATTTCGTGCGCCGCAGCAAGCAGCGCCTGGAACACCTGTGCGAAGCCGAATGGGATCTGATGGTCGTTGATGAAGCGCACCACCTGGTCTGGAGCGAAGACGCCCCGAGCCGGGAATATCAGGCGATTGAACAGCTGGCCGAATGCGTGCCGGGCATTCTGCTGCTCACCGCGACGCCGGAGCAGCTGGGAATGGAGAGCCACTTCGCCCGCCTGCGCCTGCTCGACCCCAACCGTTTCCACGACTTCGCCCAGTTTGTTGAAGAGCAGCAGAACTACCGTCCGGTTGCCGACGCGGTCGCCCTGCTGCTGGCCGGTAATAAGCTGAGCGACGCCGATCTGAACGCGCTGAGCGATCTGATCGGCGAACAGGATATTGAACCATTATTGCAGGCCGCCAACAGCGATCGCGATGATGCCCAGGCCGCTCGTCAGGAGCTGGTGTCGATGCTGATGGACCGCCACGGCACCAGCCGCGTGCTGTTCCGCAACACCCGTAACGGCGTCAAAGGTTTCCCGAAACGCGAGCTGCATACGATTCGTCTGCCGCTGCCGACCCAGTACCAGACGGCCATTAAAGTTTCCGGCATTATGGGCGCCCGCAAAACCGCCGAAGAGCGCGCCCGCGACATGCTCTATCCGGAGCAGATTTATCAGGAATTTGAAGGCGATACCGGCACCTGGTGGAACTTCGATCCGCGCGTTGAATGGCTGATGGGCCATCTCACCAGCCACCGCTCGCAGAAAGTACTGGTCATCTGCGCCAAAGCGGCCACCGCGCTGCAGCTGGAGCAGGTCCTGCGCGAGCGCGAAGGCATTCGCGCCGCGGTGTTCCACGAAGGGATGTCGATTATCGAACGCGACCGCGCCGCCGCCTGGTTCGCCGAGGAAGATACCGGCGCTCAGGTGCTGCTGTGTTCTGAGATCGGCTCCGAAGGCCGCAACTTCCAGTTCGCCAGCAATCTGGTGATGTTCGACCTGCCGTTCAACCCGGATCTACTGGAGCAGCGTATCGGCCGTCTTGACCGTATCGGCCAGGCTCACGATATTCAGATCCACGTTCCCTATCTGGAAAGAACCGCCCAGTCGGTGCTGGTGCGCTGGTATCACGAAGGCCTGGACGCGTTCGAGCACACCTGCCCGACCGGCCGTACCGTCTACGACAGCGTGCATAACGAACTGATCAACTATCTTGCCACCCCGGAAAATACCGACGGCTTTGACGACCTGATCAAAGCCTGCCGCCAGCAGCATGAAGCGCTGAAAGCGCAGCTGGAACAGGGCCGCGACCGTCTGCTGGAGATCCACTCCAACGGCGGAGAAAAAGCCCAGCAGCTTGCGGAAAGCATTGAAGAACAGGATGACGACACCAGCCTGATCGCCTTCTCCATGAACCTGTTTGATATCGTCGGCATCAACCAGGACGATCGCGGTGAGAATCTGATTGTCCTGACCCCCTCCGACCATATGCTGGTCCCGGATTTCCCGGGCCTGCCGGAAGATGGCTGCACCATTACCTTTGAGCGTGACGTCGCCCTGTCCCGCGAAGACGCGCAGTTCATCACCTGGGAACATCCGCTGATTATCAACGGTCTGGATCTGATCCTCTCCGGCGATACCGGCAGCAGCACCATTTCGCTGCTGAAGAATAAAGCGCTGCCGGTAGGTACTCTGCTGCTGGAGCTGATTTACGTCGTTGAAGCGCAGGCGCCGAAGCATCTGCAGCTCAACCGCTTCCTGCCGCCGACGCCGGTGCGCATGCTGCTCGACAAAAACGGCAACAACCTCGCCGGTCAGGTGGAGTTCGAAAGCTTCAACCGTCAGCTGAGCGCGGTTAACCGCCACACCGGCAGCAAGCTGGTCAACGCCGTCCAGCAGGACGTCCACGCGATTTTACAGCAGGGCGAAGGCCAGGTAGCCAAAGCGGCCCAGGCGCTGATCGACGCCGCGCGTAAAGAAGCCGACGATAAGCTGACGGCAGAGCTGTCGCGCCTTGAAGCGCTGCGCGCCGTGAACCCGAACATCCGCGATGATGAACTGACGGCTATCGAGAGCAACCGTCAGCAGGTTATGGACGCGCTGGCGCAGGCGGGCTGGCGCCTGGATGCGCTGCGCTTAATCGTGGTCACCCACCAGTAACGGAACGCGAATATGGCGATGGAAAACTACAATCCGCCGCAGGATCCCTGGCTGGTTATTCTCTACCAGGATGAGCACATTATGGTGGTCAACAAGCCAAGCGGCCTGTTGTCCGTGCCGGGCCGGCTTGCCGAGCACAAAGACAGCGTGATGGCGCGCGTTCAGCGCGACTTCCCGCAGGCCGAGTCGGTGCACCGGCTGGATATGGCGACCAGCGGCGTGATTGTGGTGGCCCTGACCAAAGCGGCAGAGCGCGAGCTGAAGCGGCAGTTCCGCGAGCGGGAGCCGAAAAAGCAGTACGTCGCCCGCGTCTGGGGGCATCCGGAGAAAACCGAGGGTCTGGTGGATTTACCGCTGATTTGCGACTGGCCGAACCGGCCAAAGCAGAAGGTGTGTTACGAAACCGGCAAAGCGGCGCAAACCGAGTATGAAGTGCTGGAGTTGGCGGCGGACAACACCGCCCGCGTGCGCCTGAAGCCGATTACCGGGCGTTCGCATCAGCTGCGCGTGCATATGCTGGCGCTGGGCCATCCGATTCTTGGCGACCGCTTTTATGCGTCGCCGGAAGCGCTGGCCATGGCGCCGCGTCTGCTGCTGCACGCCGAAACGCTGACCATCACCCACCCCGCTTTCGGTAATACGATGACGTTTCGCGCGCCGATCGACTTCTGACCGTACCTCTCTGTCCCGGGTCGTGCCGCCAGCGGCTCACCCGGGCTACTCCTCGCTCATCAATGCCGCGGAAAACGGGCGTCAGTCGCGGGCAAACCACGCATCAATCATCTGCTCAACGCGGGCTACAACCTGCCCGGTGTCATGACGGCGGCTGCGCGCGCAGGCGTGCGCGGGCTCGTCGCACAGCAGGCAGCGGCGCTGGTTCTCCCCCATTGACTGACGGCCAACCAGGCCATTTTTCGGGCAAATGACGTCAATATCCCACAGGCGGCCCAGCGGATGGGTATGCTCAAGATCGGTACAGAAGGCTTTGATTTCACTGGCGGCGTGATCGACGCACCACAGCGCTTCCGGCCCGGTCGGCAGCCACAGCACCTGGCGATCCAGCGTCTGCCAGCGGTGTTTCCACAGCATCTGATCGCAGGCCTGCAGCGCCACCCCCATCATATTACGGTAGCGAATGCTGTCTTTCACCGCGCCCGGCGTCACCAGGGTCAGCGAAATCACCGGCCGCTGATAATGGGCTAACCAGTCGGCCTGGCGCGCGGCGCGCTGCTCTTTCGCCGCCAGCAGCGCTTCCATGCTTACGCCCTCACGGGCGAGAGTATCCACTGACATTTGTTTCTCTCCTCACTTAATAAAAGGCAGCGGACAGGCTGCCGTCGCAGTCGCGAATAATGGCGCTGATTGTATCGCTAAACGATCCCTGTTTTGGAGACGGGGCGCAGATATTTTCTGCGCCATTTAGCACGAAAAAGCAGACTTAGCGGTTATAAAAAAGTTAAATCAGGCCAGAAAGTGACTGAGGAACAGCAGACCCAGCGAAACATTAATCGCGCCGCCGATCCGGGTTGCGATCTGCGCGAACGGCATCAGGTTCATGCGGTTGCCGGAGGTCAGAATCGCCACGTCGCCGGTACCGCCCTGACCGCTCTGGCAGCAGGAGACAATCGCCACGTCAATCGGGTACATGCCAATCTTTTTGCCGACCAGGAAACCGGTCGCCACCAGAGCCGTTACGGTGCTGATAATCACCAGCAAATTGGTCACGGTAAAGGCGTTGACCAGCTCCTGCCACGGGGTGATCGCCACGCCGACGGCAAACAGAATCGGATAGGTGACCGCCGTGCGGAAGAACTTATACACCATCTGCGAGCCCTCCTGCAGGCGCGGAGAGACGCCGTTCACCAGCTTCAGCAGCACCGCGAGGAACAGCATGCCCACCGGCGCGGGCAGGCCGATGGTCTTCTGCCCCAGCATACCCAGCATATAGAGCAGCACCGCCAGCAGCGCGCCGGAGGCCAGCGTTGTCACGTCCATTTTGCCCTCGGTGGGCGTTTCGCGATGCGTCTCGTTGCGGCGGTTCGGCATCAGCTGCCCCTCCCCGGTCAAATGCGGGAAACGCTTGCCCAGCTGGTTCAAACAGCCGGAGATAACGATCGCCGTCAGGCTGCCCAGCATCACCATCGGCAGCACGCGACCAAGCGCCACGCCCTGATCCATATGCATCAGCGCGGCGTAGCCAATCGACAGCGGGATCGCCCCCTCGCCGACGCCACCGGCCATGATCGGCAGGACGATAAAGAAGAACACCTGAAACGGCTCCAGCCCCAGCGCGGTACCGACGCCGACGCCGACCACCATGCCGACGATTTCGCCGCACAGCATCGGGAAGAAAATCCGCAGAAAGCCCTGAATCAGCGTGGTGCGGTTCATGCTCATAATGCTGCCGACGATAATGCAGCAGATATAAAGATAAAGAATGTTGGTCGACTTATAGAATTTAGTGGTCGATTCCACCACCACCTCCGGCAGCAGGCCGTAATGCACCAGCGCAGAAGGGATAAAGGTCGCGCAGATGGCCGCCGCGCCGAGCTTGCCGAGTACCGGCAGCCGTTTACCGAATTCGCCGCAGGCAAAGCCGAAAAAGGCCAGCGTCGCTACCATCACGACGATATCGCTCGGCAGCTTGCCGCCCAGGCAGTCCAGCGCGATCAGGCCGCCGGCCAGCAAAAAGAGCGGCAGCGGGATAATACCGACTTTCCAGTTATCGAGAATATGCCACCAGCGCTGCTTAAGCGCGGGTTTCGGCGTATTAATAGGGTCGATGGTTGCAGAGAATGCATTGTCTGTGGTGCTCATAATTAAGCCCTCTGGTTATTATTACTTTTCAGGTTAGAGGGCCACGTGCGGAGTTAATGTGAGGATCGGCAGATTAAAAAAGAAGTTTTAATGGTCACTATGGTTTTTATGGTTTCTATTATTATTGTGAAACCGCTCTGATTTATTGTCGTGGTTTTTAAGGTTTTTAAATCCAGCGCCTGATTAACCTTGATAAATTCCCCACCAGCGGATAATTCTGGTTCCCGGACGCTCTTGTGACGTTCACTGGTTTCCCTCAGCCACGATGCCGGCAGCGAAAAAATGATACGCTGCCGTATCCCTGATACTGTGCATTATACTTATGAAGGTTTCATTTCAGTTTAAGCTGTTCATTTCGCTGGTCGCTTTTTTCTCAGTGCTGTTTGCGCTGCTGGGCGTGTATTACTATTTCGACGCCAGCCATCAGCTTTATCAGGAAATGAGCGCCCGTGCGAAAATACAGGCAGAAGAAATCGCGCTGATGCCGGATTTACGTCAGCAGGTGGCGCGTGAAGACGCGCTGGCGATAAAGCCCTTTATGAAAAATATCGCCGCCCACAGCGACGCCAGTTTTATCGTCATTGGCGATAAGCGGGGCGTGCATCTGTTTCACTCTGTCCATCCGGAGTGGGTCGGCACGCGGCTGGTTGGCGGCGATAACCAGCCGGTACTTGAGGGGAAAAGCACGACCACCATCCGCAAAGGGGGACTCGGTATTTCCCTGCGCAGCAAAGCACCCATTTTCGATGACGCGGGTCGGGTCGTTGGCATTGTCTCCGTCGGCTACCTCACCAGCTATCTCGACAGCATCACGCTGGCAAAAGTCATCAATATTTTCATCGCCGCGGTGCTGCTGCTTATCGCGCTGTTTATCTTCTCCTGGTACTTCACCCGCAGCATTAAGAAACAAATTTTCTCGCTGGAGCCGCGCGAAATCGGCCTGCTGGTGCGTCAGCAAAAAGCGATGATGGAGTCGATATACGAAGGGGTGATTGTGATTGACCATCACCGGCGTATTGAAGTGATAAACCACGCCGCCCGCAGCCTGCTCGGACTGAGCCAGCCCGCGCACCAGCTGCGCGGTAAGTCTATCGATAGCGTCATTACGCCGCAGCCGTTTTTCGCCGGCGGAGAGATGTTCGAAAGCGATACCCACGACGAGCTGTGCCGTTTTAATCAACTGACGGTACTCGCCAGCCGGGTGCGAATCATGCTGGAGAATGCGCTCCAGGGCTGGGTGATCACCTTCCGCGACCGCGATGAAATCAACTCCCTGAGCGCCCAGCTCAGCCAGGTAAAACGCTACGTTGATAATCTGCGCATCATGCGCCATGAACAGCTCAACCGGATGACGACCCTCTCCGGCCTGCTGCATATGGGCCACTATGATGAGGCGATTCGCTATATTCAGGCGCAGTCGGAGCATGCCCAGGAGCTGCTGGACTTTATTTCATCGCACTTTAATTCGCCGACGCTGTGCGGCCTGCTGCTGGGTAAAGCCGCCCGCGCGCGGGAAAAAGGGGTTGAGCTGAGCTTTGACCCGGCCTGCCGCATCGACCGCCCGCTGCCGTCGTTGATGGAGTCCGAGCTTATCTCTATCATCGGTAATCTGCTGGATAACGCCATTGAAGCCACCCAGCGCGCTGAACTGCCGCACGAACCGGTCGAGATCCTGATTCAGCTCAACGCCCGGGAATTAATGATTGAAGTCGCCGATCGCGGCGTTGGTATTCGTCCGGAGATCCGCGAGCATATATTTGAGCGCGGCGTCACCACCAAAACCCGCGGCGATCACGGTATTGGACTGTATCTTATTGAGCGCTATGTCACCCAGGCTGGCGGCACGATTGAAGTGGCCGACAACGCGCCGCGCGGGGCGATTTTCACGCTGTTTATTCCCGCCAGCGGGCCAGCCCATCCGCAAGAAGAGACGCACTATGCATCATGACCTGGTCGATGTCCTGATCGTTGAAGATGAAAGCGAACTGGCGCGGCTGCACGCCGAGCTTATCCAAAAACACCCGCGCATGCGGCTGACCGGCACGGCGGCCTCTCTCGCCCAGGCGCGGCAGATACTCAACGCCAGACCGCCGCAGCTGGTGCTGCTGGATAACTACCTGCCGGACGGCAAAGGGGTCACCCTGATGAACGACCCTATTATGGCCCATGCTAACTGCTCGGTGATCTTTATCACCGCCGCCAGCGACATGGAAACCTGTAGCCAGGCAATCCGCAACGGCGCCTTCGACTACATTCTTAAGCCGGTATCATGGAAGCGCCTGAGCCAGTCCCTTGAACGGTTCGTGCAGTTCTACGATCAGCAGCGCGAATGGAAGATCGTCGACCAGCAGAACGTGGATTCGCTGTATCAGCTGCAGGCTAAAAACTACCGAGCCGATAGCGGCAGTAAAGGCATTGAAGAAAAAACGCTGGCGCTGGTGCAGAGCCTGTTTACCGGCGAAGAAGAGCGCTGCTTTTCGGTTGATGACGTGGTGAGCGAGGCTGGCTTGAGCAAAACCACGGCCCGTCGCTATCTGGAGCACTGCGTGGAAATCGGCTTTCTGGAGGTGGAAATGCTGTACGGCAAGATTGGCCATCCGCGGCGTATGTACCGCCGCGCCGCTGGCGCATCGTGACGCCTCTCCCGCCCGGGAGAGGCCGGTCGTTTAGAAGCCGCGCTGCTCTTTAATCAGCTCCCAGGCTTTCTGGATCTCCTGCGCTTTCTGCTTAGCCATCTCCATCATTTCCGGCGGTAGCCCTTTCGCCACCAGCTTATCCGGATGGTGCTCGCTCATCAGCTTACGATAGGCGCGCTTGACGGTGGCGGCATCGTCGGTCGCTTTGACGCCCAGCACATTGCAGGCATCTTCAAGGGTTGGCCCGCGCTGCGCCTGCTGCCAGCCGGCGTTGCCGCCGCGCTGGCCGTAGGATTGCTGCTGCGAACCGCCGCCAAACTGCGCCCCGCCCTGCATCATGCGCAGGAACTGTTCGAACTGAGCGCGGGAGATGCCCAGCTCGTCGGCAATCACAAACAGCACGTCACGTTCGTTGGGATGCAGTTCGCCGTCGGCGAAAGCCGCCTGCAGCTGAATTTCCAGAAACATCCGAATTAAATCAAAACGCCCAAAGCAGACGCTGCGCAGCTGGCGCATTTTCTCCCGCAGCGGGTAATCATCTGATTTCCCTACGCGAAACGCGTGCTGGGCCGCGGTACGCGCTTCGCCGTGCAGGTTCATGCGATCCATCAGCAAATTGGCGACCTGAATATCGGCTTCGGTGACGCGCCCTTTCGATTTGGTCAGATGCCCCATCACTTCAAACGTCGTCGAGAAGAACAGCGACTGGCGCTCCTGCTGATTGGCAAAGACGTTCAGCCGGCGGCTGCGCGCGCGGTCAAACATATGTCCGATTAAGAAGCCCAGCACCACGCCCCAAAAGCCGCCGCCCATCATCAACGCAACCGCAACGCCAATTATTTTACCCAAATACTGCATAGACTCCCCAATCTCTCTGCCGCCAGTTAAGCTATATCTGACCGCACGTTACAAAGCGTTTACGCCTCGGTCAATTGTGGGACATAGCCTATAATTTGCTTTATCATACTCGTCATTCTACACGGTGCCTAACGCTCGGGCTCGAAACGGGCAGGATTAACACTAGCGCGATTTAGACGAGTACGTTAGGCTCTGACCGTTTGCAAGCCGCTGCCACACGATGACGGAACAACAAATACAACGTATGAAAAAACGTATTCCCAGCCTCCTGGCCACCATGATTGCCAGCGCCTTGTATAGCCAACAGGGCCTCGCTGCCGATCTCGCCACGCAGTGTATGCTTGGCGTACCAAGCTACAATCGTCCTTTGGTTGAAGGGAAACCCAACGACCTGCCGGTGACGATCGATGCCGATCATGCGAAAGGCAACTATCCTGATAACGCCGTATTTACCGGCAACGTTGATATCAATCAGGGGAACAGCCGACTGCAGGCCGATGAAGTGCAGCTTCATCAGCAGCAGGCCGCGGGCCAGCCGCAGCCGGTGCGCACGGTCGACGCCCTCGGCAACGTTCACTATGATGACAATCAGGTGATCCTCAAAGGGCCGAAAGCCTGGTCGAATCTGAACACCAAAGATACCAACGTCTGGCAGGGCGATTACCAAATGGTTGGCCGTCAGGGGCGCGGTACCGCTGACCTGATGAAACAGCGCGGTGAAAACCGCTATACCATCTTAGAAAACGGCAGCTTCACCTCCTGTCTGCCGGGCTCTGACACCTGGAGCGTGGTCGGCAGTGAAGTCATCCACGACCGCGAAGAACAGGTCGCTGAGATCTGGAACGCCCGCTTCAAGCTCGGTTCCGTACCGATTTTTTATAGTCCCTACCTGCAGCTGCCGGTGGGCGACAAGCGTCGTTCGGGCTTCCTGATCCCCAACGCCAAATACAGCACCAAAAACGGCGTCGAGTTCTATCTTCCTTACTACTGGAACATCGCCCCGAACTTCGACGCCACGCTGACGCCGCACTATATGAGCAAGCGCGGCGGCGTCATGTGGGAGAACGAATTCCGCTATCTGACCAAAGCAGGAACCGGCTTAATCGAGTTCGACTACCTGCCTTCGGATAAAATTTACCAGGACGATCACTCCGGCGACAGCAATAGCCGCCGCTGGCTGTTCTACTGGAACCATTCTGGCGTCGTAGACCAGGTGTGGCGCTTCAACGCCGACTACACCAAAGTCAGCGACCCGGACTACTTTAACGACTTCAGCTCTAAATACGGTTCCAGTACCGATGGCTACGCGACGCAGAAGCTCAGCGCCGGCTACGCGAATCAGAACTTTGACGCCACCGTATCGACCAAGCAGTTCCAGGTCTTTAACCGCGACTCAAGCAACGCCTATTCCGCCGAGCCGCAGCTGGACGTGAACTACTACCAGAACGATGTCGGCCCGTTTGATACCCATCTTTATGGCCAGGCGGTGCATTTTGTTAACTCGAACAGCAGAATGCCGGAAGCAACGCGCGTTCACTTCGAGCCAACCATCAATCTGCCGCTGTCTAACGGCTGGGGAAGCATCAATACTGAGGCAAAACTGCTGGCAACCCATTACCAGCAAAGCAACCTTGATGACTACAACGCGGCCAACGGTACCGATTACAAAGACTCCGTTAACCGCGTCATGCCGCAGTTTAAAGTCGATGGTAAAATGGTTTTCGAGCGCGATATGCAGGAGAACTATACCCAGACGCTTGAACCGCGGATGCAGTATCTGTATATCCCCTATCGTGACCAGAGCAAGATCGGCAGCTACGACTCAACCCTGCTGCAGTCGGACTACAGCGGCCTGTTCCGCGACCGCACCTACAGCGGCCTCGACCGTATCGCTTCCGCCAACCAGGTCTCCACCGGCGTCACATCTCGCGTTTATGATGCCGCCGCCGTTGAACGTTTTAATATTTCCGTTGGTCAAATCTACTATTTCACCGAGGCACGTACCGGTGACGACAACATCAACTGGGAGAACAACGACACGCGAGGTTCACTGGTATGGGCTGGCGATACCTACTGGCGCATCGCCGATGACTGGGGTTTACGCGGGGGAATTCAGTACGATACGCGTCTGGATAACGTCGCAACCGGCAGCGGAACCGTGGAATACCGTCGCGACGAAAACCGTTTAGTACAACTTAACTATCGTTATGCGAGCCCGGAATACATTCAGGCGACCCTGCCGTCTTATTCCACCGCTAAGCAGTACAAAGATGGTATCTCGCAGGTGGGGATGACCGCCAGCTGGCCAATCGTCGATCGTTGGGCAGTCGTCGGCGCGTATTACTACGACACGAATACCAGAAAGTCAGCGAACCAGATGTTAGGGGTTCAGTATAGCTCCTGCTGCTACGCTATCCGCGTCGGCTATGAACGTAAGATCAACGGCTGGGATAACAGCAGCAGCGAAAGCAAATACGACAACACCTTCGGCTTTAACATTGAGCTGCGCGGCCTGAGCTCCAACTACGGTCTCGGCACCCAGCAGATGCTGCGTTCGAACATTTTACCGTACCAGAGCTCCCTGTGATGTGGCTGGTTTACACGTAATCCGCAATTGCGGTTAATTGAAATGGAAAAAGTATGAAGAACTGGAAAACGCTGCTTCTCGGTATCGCCATGATCGCGAATACCAGTTTCGCTGCCCCACAGGTTGTCGATAAAGTAGCGGCTGTCGTCAATAATGGCGTTGTTCTTGAAAGCGACGTCGATGGCTTGATGCAATCGGTAAAACTGAACGCCGGCCAGGCCGGGCAGCAGCTGCCGGATGACGCCACCCTGCGTCATCAGATCCTTGAGCGTCTGATCATGGACCAGATTGTCCTGCAGATGGGCCAGAAAATGGGCGTGAAGATCTCTGACGATCAGCTCGACCAGGCCATCGCCAACATCGCCAAACAAAACAACATGACCATGGATCAGATGCGCAGCCGTCTGGCCTATGACGGTATCAACTACAGCACCTACCGTAATCAGATTCGTAAAGAGATGCTGATTTCGGAAGTACGTAACAACGAAGTCCGTCGTCGTATCACCGTTCTGCCGCAGGAAGTTGAAACCCTGGCCAAACAGATTGGCGATCAGAACGACGCCAGCACCGAGCTGAATCTCAGCCACATTCTGATCCCGCTGCCGGAAAACCCAACGTCCGAGCAGGTGGCAGAGGCTCAGGATCAGGCCAATTCAGTGGTTCAGCAAGCGCGCAGCGGCGCGGACTTTGGCAAACTGGCTATCACCTACTCTGCCGACCAGCAGGCGCTGAAAGGCGGCCAGATGGGCTGGGGCCGGATTCAGGAACTGCCGGGCATCTTCGCCCAGGCGCTGAGCACCGCGAAAAAAGGCGATATCGTCGGCCCGATACGTTCCGGCGTGGGCTTCCATATCCTGAAAATTAACGATATGCGCGGCGGCAGCCAGAACATCTCCGTGACCGAAGTTCACGCTCGCCATATCCTGCTGAAACCGTCGCCGATCATGAACGACGATCAGGCTCGGGCGAAGCTGGAGCAGATCGCGGCTGATATTAAGAGTGGAAAAACCACCTTTGCCAAAGCGGCAAAAGAGTTCTCTGAAGATCCGGGCTCTGCCAACCAGGGCGGTGATTTAGGCTGGGCGACGCCGGATATCTTCGATCCGGCCTTCCGCGACGCCATTCTGCGCCTCAATAAAGGCCAGACCAGCGCTCCGGTTCACTCCTCCTTCGGCTGGCACCTGATTGAGCTGCTGGATACCCGCAACGTCGACAGAACCGACGCCGCGCAGAAAGATCGCGCTTACCGCATGCTGATGAACCGTAAGTTCTCTGAAGAAGCGGCGACCTGGATGCAGGAACAGCGTGCCAGCGCCTACGTGAAGGTTCTGAGTAACTAATTGCATTAGCCTCATACACAACATCGCTCAGGGTGTATCGAGGCGGCTGAGCAAATCGCCCCGGTCTCTGACGGGGGCGACGAAGCGCAGCCAGTAAGAGACCGCCTGAAGGATGACGTGTATGAATCGAGTTGTTATCACTCCCGGTGAACCCGCCGGGATTGGGCCCGACCTCGTTGTGCAGCTTGCGCAGCGCGACTGGCCGGTAGAGCTGGTGATCTGCGCCGATGGCGCTCTGCTGTCTGACCGGGCGAACCTGCTCGGTCTTCCTTTATCGCTCCGGCCTTACAACCCCACCGCTCCCGCTACGCCCCAGCGTGCAGGCACCCTGACCCTTCTCCCCGTCGCGCTCAACGCGCCGGTTGAACCGGGCGTGCTCAACGTCAGCAACGGCAGCTACGTGGTGGAAACGCTGGCCCGCGCCTGCGATGGCTGTCTGAACGGCGAATTCGCCGCGCTGATTACCGGGCCGGTGCACAAGGGCATTATTAACGATGCGGGGATCGCCTTTACCGGTCATACCGAGTTCTTTGAAGAGCGCTCGCAGGCCAGTAAAGTGGTGATGATGCTGGCGACCGAAGCGCTGCGCGTGGCGCTGGTGACCACTCACCTGCCGCTAAAAGCGATAAGCGATGCGATCACCCCTGAGCTGCTGCGGGAAATCATCACTATCCTGGATCACGATCTGCGCACCAAATTTGGTATCAGCAACCCACACGTGCTGGTTTGCGGCCTGAACCCGCACGCGGGCGAAGGCGGCCATATGGGGACGGAAGAGATCGATACCATCATTCCGGTGCTCGAAGAGATGCGCGCGAAGGGGATGAATCTCAGCGGCCCGCTGCCAGCGGATACCCTGTTTCAGCCGAAATACCTCGACCATGCCGATGCGGTACTCGCGATGTATCACGATCAGGGCCTGCCCGTGCTAAAATACCAGGGCTTTGGCCGCGGCGTGAACATTACGCTCGGTTTACCATTTATTCGCACTTCCGTTGACCACGGCACCGCGCTTGAACTTGCGGGCCAGGGGAAAGCGGAAGTCGGCAGTTTTATCACGGCGCTTAATCTCGCCATTAAAATGATTGTTAATACTCAATGAATAATCGAGTCCATCAGGGCCACTTAGCCCGTAAACGCTTCGGGCAAAACTTTCTCAACGATCAGTTTGTGATCGACAGCATTGTCTCGGCCATCAATCCACAAAAAGGCCAGGCGATTGTTGAAATCGGCCCCGGCCTCGCCGCGCTGACCGAACCGGTCGGTGAACGCCTCGACCAGCTCACCGTTATCGAGCTGGACCGCGACCTGGCCGCTCGTCTGCAGACGCATCCGTTCCTCGGACCTAAGCTGACGATTTATCAGCAGGACGCGATGACCATGAACTTCGGCGAGCTGTCGCAGAGCATGGGCCAGCCGCTGCGCGTATTCGGCAACCTGCCGTACAACATCTCGACCCCGCTGATGTTCCATCTGTTCAGCTATACTGATGCCATTGCCGATATGCACTTTATGCTGCAAAAAGAGGTCGTCAATCGCCTGGTTGCCGGGCCGAACAGTAAGGCGTATGGTCGGTTAAGCGTAATGGCGCAGTACTACTGCCAGATCATTCCGGTGCTTGAAGTTCCGCCGAGCGCCTTTACGCCGCCGCCTAAAGTCGATTCCGCCGTGGTGCGTCTGGTGCCTTACCGCACGCTGCCGCATCCGGTGAAAGAAGTGCGCGTACTGAGCCGTATCACGACGGAAGCCTTTAACCAGCGTCGGAAAACGATCCGCAACAGTCTCGGCAACCTGTTCAGCGTTGAGGTTCTGACCGAACTGGGCATCGATCCGGCGAAGCGCGCAGAGAATATTTCCGTAGCGCAGTACTGTCAGCTAGCTAACTGGTTATCTGAGAACGCGCCCACCAAGGAGAGCTAACCATGATTAATTCGCCCCGAGTTTGTGTACAGGTGCAAAGCGTCTACATCGAATCGCAATCTTCTCCGCAAGAAGAGCGCTACGTCTTCGCTTATACCGTGACCATTCGCAATCTGGGGCGGACGCAGGTTCAGCTTCTTGGCCGCTACTGGCTTATCACCAACGGCCACGGTCGTGAGACCGAAGTCCAGGGTGAAGGCGTGGTCGGCGAGCAGCCGCATATTCCGGCCGGCGGCGAATATCAATATACCAGCGGCGCGGTCATTGAAACGCCGCTGGGCACCATGCAGGGACATTATGCGATGATCGATGTGAACGGCGCGCCGTTCACCATCGAAATCCCTGTTTTCCGTCTCGCAGTACCCACTCTCATCCATTAAAACATGTCTACATACCTTATTGGCGACGTTCACGGTTGCTACGATGAACTGATCGCATTATTAGAGCAGGTGGAGTTTAACCCTGAGACTGATACGCTGTGGCTCACGGGCGACCTGGTCGCGCGCGGTCCCGGTTCGCTCGAAGTACTGCGTTTCGTGAAACAGCTTGGCGATAGCGTACGCCTCGTCCTGGGCAATCATGACCTGCACCTGCTGGCGGTCTTTGCGGGCATTAGCCGCAATAAACCCAAGGATCGGCTGAAATCGCTGCTTGAGGCGCCGGACGCCGACGATCTGCTCAACTGGCTGCGTCGTCAGCCGATGATGCAAATCGATGAAGAGAAAAAGCTGGTCATGGCCCATGCCGGGATCACCCCGCAGTGGGATCTGGAAACCGCCAAACAGTGCGCCCGCGATGTGGAAGCCGTACTTGCCAGCGACTCCTATCCGTTCTTCCTCGATGCGATGTACGGCGATATGCCGAACAACTGGAGCAACGAACTCAGCGGCCTGGCGCGCCTGCGCTTTATCTCCAACGCCTTTACCCGCATGCGCTACTGCTTCCCGAACGGGCAGCTGGATATGTACGCCAAGGAGGCGCCGGAAAACGCGCCCGCGCCGCTCAAGCCGTGGTTTGCTATTCCCGGGCCGGTGGCCAGCGAGTACAGCATTGCCTTCGGTCATTGGGCTTCGCTGGAAGGGAAAGGCACGCCGGAAGGGATTTACGCGCTGGATACCGGCTGCTGCTGGGGCGGCGATCTGACCTGCCTGCGCTGGGAAGATAAAACGTACTTCACGCAGCGATCGAACCGGCAGAGCAATCTTGATGAAGGCGAGGCGATCGCCTCCTGAAGAGAGTCACCCGGTGAGCGAACGTCACCGGGGAAAACCTTAGCGGCGCTCCAGAATCTCGAAGCAGTAGCTATGGGAATTCTGCGCATCGGCATCGTGGAACTCGCTGAATACCGACTCCCACTCATCCGGATCGTAATCCGGGAAGTGGGTATCCCCTTCCACTTCCGCATCAATATGGGTCAGATAGAGCTTGTGCGCTTTCGGCAGGAACTGCTCGTACACGCGTCCGCCGCCGATCACCATCATCTCTTCCACGTCGCCGCAGGCGGCAATGGCTTCATCTACCGATTTGACCCACTGCACGCGATCGTCGGTGCCGGGCTGGCTGCTAATCACGATATTTTTACGCCCCGGTAACGGACGACCGATGGATTCCCAGGTAAGACGTCCCATCACTACCGGTTTGTTTAAGGTATTGCGCTTAAACCAGGCGAGATCGGCAGGCAGATTCCATGGCATGGCGTTTTCCATACCAATGACGCGATCTACCGCTAACGCCGCAATCAGACTGATCATTGAATAATTCCCGAATGCAAAAAATTGTCGCCACTATACGGAAAGCGTAATACTTCGTCGACTGGGCGAAGAGTAAAGAATCAGAAAATTTTAAGATTTGCTGGCGAGCCCACGTAAGCCCCGTGAGCCGCCAGCCAGGATTTAAATTGAAAACAAAATGTTACTTGTAAAGCTAACGTAACACCCTGAATTCTCCCTTATGCCGAGGGCTTATTTTGCGGCTCATCGGCGATGTCACCGGTATGCCGTCCCTCTTCCGTTCCTTGCCAGCCGTGACGCTGAACCAGCGATAAATGATTGCGGTCTTCGTTGATAATGCCGGTCAGCATATCGCTGGTGCGCTTGAATACCGCCACCCGGGAAGCCGCGTCGTTTTCCGCCATCGCCACCATCTCTTCCACCATTTGCAGATTGAAACGGCGGAACAGATCGGCCCGTTCGCGGGCCTCGTAGGCGCCCAGGCCCAGCGCCTCCAGCGTCATGCGTCCGGACTTCAGCGCCGCTTCGAAGGTTTCACGCTCCGGCGCTTCGACCCCGGCCTGGCGCAGCTTGATGTAATGATCGACATCGCGGGCGCGGGAGATGATCTGCAGATGCGGGAAATGCTCTTTTGCCAGCTCCGTCAGCTGCAGGTTCGTCTGCGGATCGTCGATGGCGTTAATCAGCACTTCCGCCTTTTCCGCCCCCGCCGACTCCAGCAGGTCCACCCGCGTCGCATCGCCGTAGAACACCTTCATATCAAATTTACGCAGGGTGTCGACGTGGTCAGGATCGTGATCGAGAATGACCATCTTCACCCCGCTGGAGAGCAGTACGCGGCCGGCGATCTGCCCGTAACGGCCAAAGCCGGCGATAATCACCCGCGGCTGCTCTTCGTCAATTTCATCGGCTTCGCGCTCCTGGCCGCTGGCGGATTTCTCCAGGCGGGTCAGCAGCACCAGCAGGATTGGCGTGGCCGCCATCGATAGCGCCACCGCGAGGGTCAGCGCCTTCGCCCATTCGCCGTCCAGGACATCGGCCATCTGCGCCGCGCCGAAGACCACAAAGGCGAATTCGCTCCCCTGCCCCAGCAGCACCGCAAACCAGCGGCGCTGGGCGCGCGGAACGCCTAACGGCCGGGCGATCAGCCACAGCATCAGGGATTTAATCACCAGGAATCCCACCAGCAGAATCAGGATCCGCAGCGGATGCGTCACCAGGGTACCGAAGTCGATAGACATCCCGACGCCGATAAAAAACAGCCCCAGCAGCAGGCCCTTAAACGGTTCAATGTCGCTCTCCAGGGCGTGGCGGTACTCCGAGCTCGCCAGCAGCACGCCGGCGAGGAAGGCCCCCATCGCCATCGACAGCCCGACCTCTTCCAGCAGCAGCCCGAAGCCAAACACCAGGAACAGCGCCACGGCGCTGAAGACTTCACGCAGGCCGGAGCGCGCGACAAAACGCAGCATCGGCCGGGTCAGATAGCGTCCGAGCGCCACCACCAGCGCCAGCGCGCCCGCCACTTTCAGGGCCGAGAGCGCAAACGCGCCCAGCGTCGTCGAGCCTCCGCTCGCCGCCAGCAGCGGGATCATCGCCACCAGAGGAATGGCCGCGATATCCTGGAACAGCAGCACCGCAAAGGCGCTGCGGCCCAGCTGGGTAACCGTCAGGTTACGTTCGTTCATCGCCTGCATAGCGATCGCCGTTGAGGAGAGCGCCAGGGTCATGCCAATCAGCTCGGCAACCTGCCAGCGCAGACCCAGCGACATGCAGAACAGGCCAATCAGCACGCCGCAGACGACCATCTGCAGCGCCCCGCCGCCGAACACCGAGGCGCGCAGTTTCCACAGCCTCTGGGGATCGAGCTCAAGACCGATAACGAAAAGCATCAGCACCACGCCGATTTCCGCGAAGTGCAAAATCGACTCGGCGTCGGTGACCAGCCGCAGCCCCCACGGGCCAATAATACAGCCGGCAATTAGGTAGCCGAGCACCGACCCCAGCCCAAGGCGTACGGCAATCGGCACGATCAGCGCGGCGGATCCTAAATAGATCAGCGCCTGTATCAGCGTATGGCTATCCATTATTGTGCGCCTCCTGCCATTCGATTAAACGTTGACGGTAGTGGCGCGCCTGCGCCTGAAGGGTTTCGTCATCGCAGATAAAAGTGCAATGCATCGCGAACGGCGGCAGCCATTTCATGCCGCAATACAGCGCGGTCGCCTGCAGCGGCTGCGCCAGGACGTCGAAACCGGGAAAGGAACCAATATCAAAGTGGCTTTCGCCGCCGCCGGTGGTCACCGCCCACATCAGCGATTTACCGCGCAGCGCGATACCGTTGTGCCCGTACGCCCAGCCGTGCGCCAGCACTTTGTCCATCCACAGCTTGAGCAGTGGCGGCACGCTGTACCACTGCATCGGATGCTGCCAGATGACCAGATCGGCACGGGCCAGCGCCGCCTGCTCGGCAGCGATATCGATATTGAAATCGGGGTAAAGTTGATAGAGAGAGCGTATCTCGACGCCGTCAAGCGTCCCTGCCTGCTCAAGCATCCGCTTATTCGCATGCGAGTGCTGCGGATAAGGGTGCGCATAAATTATGAGGATCATTGATTAGCCTGCGTTAGCTCTTGTTGTAATCAGCAAGAGTGTAGACAGTTAATCGAACCGCTTACAGTGATAAGTGTGATTTATCTCTCGTTCAGGGCGAGGATCGGTCAGGCAGGCGTGACCCCGCGGTACGGGGCCGTGGATAATACTTAGTTATCCAGTTCGTCCATGGACTTAACCTGATCGCGATTGATCTGCTCGGTGCGGCCGGTTTCCGCGTTTTTGTAGGACACCAGGCCGGTATCGTCATCCACCTGCGGTTTGCCATCGGTGACAATGGTTTTTCCGTCGGTCGTTTTTAGCGACTGATTAGATGAACAGCCGGCCACGGTGAACAGTGCGGCAGCGGCGAAGATAGCAGCGGTGAGGGGTTTATATTGCATCGTGTTTCTCTCCCGTTATTAAGAGCCTATCCCATTAGGACTATTTCACTTGCCATTTTGGACCTGGGCAGTGCTCGAAATCCTCACGTACTACGTGTACGCTCCGGTTTCTCCGCGCTGTCCGTATCCAAACTGGCTGCGCCAATAACGCCAACTGGGATAGGCTCTAAGTCATATTCATTATCACCCTAACCACTTTAGGCTAGCTGACTGTCCGGCGAGAGAAAACCAGAACTCTCCGAAGTGGCCTGTTAACGCCGATCCCCCTGTTTTTGTTCGACGTTCAGCGCCGCGGGGAGCGTCACTTTATTCCGCCCAGGCTTATCGTCACGCAAAAAAAAGCGCCTCCGGCGTTGGCCACCGGAGGCGCTTTTACTGGCAGATAATATTACTTTTTAATCTGCGCGTGCATTTCCTGCACCGAGGTCACTTTTTCCATCGCGTTGGCATTCAGCGCCATTGCGGTCGCGAAACCGCCGTTCAGCGTGGTGTCGTAGTGCACTTTGTACTGCAGGGCGCTGCGGCGAATCAGCTTGGAGTCTTCAATCGCCTGGCGGCCCGCGGTGGTGTTGATGATGTAGGTGTATTCACCATTCTTGATGCGGTCCTGAATGTGCGGACGGCCTTCATGCACCTTGTTCACCAGACGCGGGTTGATGCCGGCTTCGCCCAGCACAATCGCGGTACCGTGGGTCGCATCCAGCTCGAAACCAAACTTCAGCAGTTTTGCCGCCAGATCCACCACGCGCTCTTTGTCGCCTTCGCGAACGGAGAGCAGCGCGCGTCCCTGTTTCTTCATCGTCGAGTTGCTGCCCAGCTGCGCCTTGGCGAACGCTTCCGCGAAGGTGCGGCCTACGCCCATGACTTCACCGGTAGAGCGCATTTCTGGCCCTAACAGCGGGTCGACGCCCGGGAATTTGTTAAACGGCAGCACCACCTCTTTCACCGAATAGTACGGTGGGATGATCTCTTTCGTGACGCCCTGCTGAGCCAGCGTTTTGCCCGCCATCACGCGCGCCGCGACTTTCGCCAGCGGTACGCCGGTGGCTTTCGAGACGAACGGGACGGTACGCGCCGCGCGCGGGTTGACTTCAATCAGGTAGACTTCGTTGTTTTTGACCGCAAACTGCACGTTCATCAGGCCGCGCACCTGCAGCTCAAAGGCCAGCTTCTGCACCTGCTCGCGCATCACGTCCTGAATTTCCTGGCTCAGAGTGTAAGCCGGCAGCGAACACGCGGAGTCGCCGGAGTGCACGCCCGCCTGCTCAATATGCTCCATGATACCGCCAATCAGCACCATTTCGCCGTCGCAGATCGCATCGACGTCGACTTCAACCGCATCGTCAAGGAAGCGGTCCAGCAGCACCGGCGCATCGTTAGAGACGCTGACGGCGGTCTGGAAGTAGCGACGCAGGTCGATTTCGTCGTAGACGATTTCCATCGCGCGGCCGCCGAGAACGTAGGACGGACGCACCACCAGCGGGTAGCCAATCTCTTTCGCCTTTTCGACCGCCATTTCGATCGCGGTCACGGTGGCGTTCGCCGGCTGCTTCAGCTTCAGGCGGTCAACCGCGTGCTGGAAGCGTTCGCGGTCTTCCGCACGGTCGATGGCATCCGGGCTGGTGCCGATAACCGGCACGCCTGCCGCTTCCAGCGCGCGCGCCAGCTTCAGCGGCGTCTGGCCGCCGTACTGCACGATAACGCCTTTCGGCTTCTCAATGCGCACGATTTCCAGCACGTCTTCCAGCGTCACCGGCTCAAAATAGAGGCGGTCGGAGGTGTCGTAGTCGGTAGAGACGGTTTCCGGGTTACAGTTGACCATAATGGTCTCGTAGCCGTCTTCGCGCAGCGCCAGGGAGGCATGGACGCAGCAGTAGTCGAACTCTATGCCCTGGCCGATACGGTTTGGGCCACCGCCGAGCACCATGATTTTGTCGCGGTCAACGGACGGGTTGGCTTCGCACTCGTCTTCATAAGTGGAGTACATGTAGGCGGTGTCGGTAGCGAATTCCGCCGCGCAGGTATCCACGCGCTTGTAGACCGGGTGCAGGTCATACTGGTCGCGCAGCTTGCGGATTTCCGCTTCGCGCACGCCAGCCAGCTTCGCCAGACGCGCATCGGCAAAGCCTTTACGCTTGAGCTGACGCAGGAAGTCGGCGTCGAGGCCGGTAATACCGACTTCAGCCACTTTCTCTTCCAGACGCACCAGCTCTTCAATCTGCACCAGGAACCAGCGGTCGATATTGGTCAGGTTGAACACGCCATCAACGGAGAGGCCCGCGCGGAAAGCGTCAGCGATGTACCAGATACGCTCAGCGCCCGCGTCTTTCAGCTCGCGGCGAATCTTGGTCAACGCTTCCGGGTCATCGAGGCTCACTTTCGGGTCGAAACCGGTAGCGCCCACTTCCAGGCCGCGCAGCGCTTTCTGCAGGGACTCCTGCTGGGTACGGCCAATCGCCATCACTTCGCCCACCGACTTCATCTGGGTGGTCAGACGGTCGTTCGCGCCGACGAATTTTTCAAAGTTGAAGCGTGGGATTTTGGTCACGACGTAGTCGATGGACGGCTCAAACGACGCCGGGGTGCGGCCGCCGGTGATATCGTTCATCAGCTCATCAAGGGTGTAACCAACCGCCAGCTTCGCCGCCACTTTAGCGATCGGGAAGCCGGTGGCTTTCGAGGCCAGCGCCGAGGAGCGGGAGACGCGCGGGTTCATTTCGATAACGATCAGGCGACCATCTTTCGGGTTCACCGAGAACTGAACGTTGGAGCCGCCGGTCTCTACGCCGATTTCACGCAGTACCGCCATCGAGGCGTTACGCATGATTTGGTACTCTTTGTCGGTCAGGGTCTGCGCCGGCGCCACGGTGATGGAGTCGCCGGTGTGGATGCCCATCGCGTCGAAGTTTTCGATGGAGCAGACGATGATGCAGTTGTCGTTTTTATCACGCACCACTTCCATCTCGTACTCTTTCCAGCCGATCAGCGATTCATCAATCAGCAGCTCGTTGGTCGGGGAGAGATCCAGACCGCGTTCGCAGATCTCTTCGAACTCTTCGCGGTTGTAGGCGATACCGCCGCCGGTGCCGCCCATCGTAAAGGACGGACGGATGATGCACGGGAAGCCAACTTCAGCGGCAACCGCCAGCGCTTCTTCCATGGTATGCGCGATACCGGAACGCGCGGTATCGAGACCGATTTTCTTCATCGCCACGTCGAAACGGCGGCGGTCTTCGGCTTTATCAATCGCGTCGGCGGTCGCGCCAATCATGGTCACGCCGAACTCTTCAAGCACGCCCTGACGCTCCAGCTCCAGCGCGCAGTTCAGCGCCGTCTGGCCGCCCATGGTCGGCAGAACCGCATCCGGACGCTCTTTCTCAATGATCTTGCGCACCACTTCCCAGTGAATCGGCTCGATGTAGGTGGCATCAGCCATTTCCGGGTCGGTCATGATAGTGGCCGGGTTAGAGTTCACCAGAATAACGCGGTAGCCCTCTTCGCGCAGCGCTTTACACGCCTGGGCGCCGGAGTAGTCAAACTCGCACGCCTGACCGATAACAATCGGGCCCGCGCCCAGAATCAGGATGCTTTTTATATCTGTACGTTTTGGCATGGCTCTCTTAACTCCTGATTATTTCGCGGACTGACGGTACTGCTCAATTAATTCGATAAAATGGTCGAACAGCGGTGCGGCATCGTGCGGGCCGGGGCTCGCCTCCGGATGTCCCTGGAAGCTGAACGCCGGTTTATCGGTACGGTGAATCCCCTGCAGGGTGCCGTCGAACAGCGACTTGTGGGTCACGCGCAGGTGGGCGGGCATAGACGCCTCATCCACCGCAAAGCCGTGGTTCTGCGCGGTGATCATCACCACGTTGTTATCAATATCTTTTACCGGATGGTTGCCGCCGTGGTGGCCGAACTTCATCTTCACGGTCTTCGCGCCGCTCGCCAGAGCCAGCAGCTGGTGGCCGAGGCAGATACCGAATACCGGAATATCGGTCTCCAGGAACTTCTCAATCGCTGCGATAGCGTAGTCGCAGGGCGCCGGGTCGCCGGGACCGTTGGACAGGAAGATACCGTCCGGATTCATTTTCAGCACCTCTTCAGCGGAGGTCTTTGCCGGCACCACCGTCAGACGGCAGCCGCGATCGACCAGCATGCGCAGGATGTTGCGCTTGGCGCCGAAATCGTAGGCCACCACGTGGAACGGCAGCTCGCTTTCCGCTTTAGCTTCCGGCAGGTCGCCCGCCAGCGTCCAGCTCCCCTGCGTCCAGCTGTAGGTTTCTGCGGTGGTCACTTCCTTCGCCAGATCCATGCCGTTGAGGCCCGGGAACGCTTTCGCTTTTTCCAGCGCCAGCTGCGCATCCGGGCTATCGCCGGCGATGATGCAGCCGTTCTGCGCGCCTTTTTCGCGCAGCAGGCGGGTCAGCTTACGGGTATCGATATCGGCAATCGCCACGATATTGTGGCGCTTCAGATAAGAAGAGAGGTCTTCGGTATTGCGGAAGTTGCTGGCAATCAGCGGCAGATCGCGAATGACCAGACCCTGCGCATGTACCTGAGAAGATTCTTCATCGGCGGCATTGGTGCCGACGTTGCCGATATGGGGATAAGTTAGAGTGACGATTTGGCGGGAATAGGAAGGATCAGTGAGGATTTCTTGATAACCGGTCATTGAAGTATTGAAAACGACTTCCCCAACCGCCGTGCCGGTAGCCCCAATGGCCCGACCGTGAAACTGGGTTCCGTCTTCCAGAACCAATAGCGCTGACTTAATCAAAACACCCTCCAGAGAATATCCACTCACTTTATTTGCATATTAATTCATAATGTAGATCTGAATCAATGCAAATCTGTTGCCCGCAGAATTTTGGCAAACGGCGGCATTCTGGAGAGATGGCGGGTAAAAGTCAACTTAAAGCGGATATTTTTAATCTTGTTTCAGGCCACTATTCAGCAATACCTGCCTTAACGGGCAAAAAGATCACCTAACTCGCCCGGGAAAACGCTTGCGGAGGAGGATGTTTGTAAAATCGCCGGGCAGGGATTGAAAAAGTAGACCATATGGTCAAAATTTACAATAAAACAACAAAAACAAGGCGGATAAGATAGTATTTTTCAGGCTTGGCGATAAAAAAACGGTTAAACACCAAAAATAAAAAAGGGCAATAAAACATTGCCCTTTGCAATCAATTACTTATTGAAAGCAATAACCACATCACGATGGGTAATAATCGTTATAAAGAGTTCAATTCAAGCACATCACGCATATCAAAAAGACCATTTTTCTTGCCTTTTAGCCATAATGCAGAACGAACGGCACCATTTGCAAAAGTCATCCGGCTGGAAGCCTTATGGCTGATCTCAATACGTTCGCCGATATCCGCAAACATCGCCGTATGTTCGCCGACGATATCCCCGGCGCGCACGGTCGCAAAGCCGATGGTGCCGGGAACGCGTTCGCCGGTATAGCCTTCGCGACTGTAGACCGCACACGCTTTCAGATCTTTATCCAGCGCTCCGGCAATCGCCTCGCCCATCGCCAGCGCCGTACCCGATGGCGCATCCACTTTGTGACGATGATGCGCTTCGATAATCTCAATATCGGTATAGTCGCCCATCACCTTCGCCGCTTTTTCCAGCAGCTTAAGCATCACGTTGACGCCGACGCTGAAGTTGGCGGCAAAAACGATGGCGATCTCCTGCGAAGCGTCGCGAATCGCCTGCTTCCCGGCGTCGTCAAACCCGGTGGTGCCGATAACCATGCCTTTGCCGTGTTGACGGCAAAACGCAAGATGGGCCAGCGTGCCTTCCGGGCGGGTAAAATCGATGAAAACGTCAAAATCGTCTTTTACCGCCTCGAGGCTGCTTTGCACCACCACCCCTGACCTGCCCGCGCCCGCCAGCTCGCCCGCATCGCTGCCGAGCAGCGAGGAACCTTCGCGCTCCAGCGCCGCGCCAAGCGCCGCGCCGTCCATCTGCTGTACCGCCTGAATTAACTGGCGTCCCATCCGGCCGCCCGCGCCCGCGATGGCCACGCGGATTTGTGCATCATGCATAGCTATTCTCTTTTGTTAACACTACGTAAATTGTTTTCAGAGTAACCAGCTCATTGATGGGCCGCTACTCAAAAACACCGATAATTAGAAATTTATGACAAACTGCCGCCGATATCAGTAAAAACTATAAGATTGTGCCGGGAATTTGCCGTGGAGTAGTGAGAAGCGAGGAGCGCGCGCAGTCCGCAACCCCGGTCCGGCCCTGTATGGCCAATCCGGGGAATACGGCGACAGAAAAGCAGCGATTAGTGCAGGAACAGCTCGCCGGCCGGGAAACCGGACAGGAACCAGGTGACCGCCAGCAGGTCGGCGCTACCGCCCGGGCTAAGGTGGCGAATAATCAGCTCATCATCCAGCCGGCGCAGCGCCTCCAGCCCGCCGTCGGTCAGCACCCCGCCTTCCCACAGCAGCTTTTGCGCCTGCTGCTGCACAAAATTGAGCCCTTCCAGCCCGCCGCGCGACACCAGATTGGTATCGTCATTCCAGGCCATCAGGTGCAGCAGAGTCTGCAGTAACGCCAGATTGGTATCGCCGGTGTCCGCCATAACGCGATTGAAGACCGGCATCGCCTGGGTGCGCACGGTGCGAAAGCCGCTTTCCGCTTCGCCTCTGGCGCCGGAGAGCCCGTAGCGCAGGAAATGCTCTTCGCCTTTACTGACCTTCATTCCTTCTGGAGAGGAGAGCTCGCGCCCGACCAGGCCGCGGCAGAAACGGGCCACCCGATCGCAAACCCGGTGCTGTTCAACCGGCTCCCCTCTGGCCACCAGCCTTCCCGCCGCCGCGCTGAGCAGGCCAAAAGCGAAGATCGCGCCGCGATGGGTATTCACCCCGCCGGTAGCCTCCAGCATATCCGTCTCGCACGCCATGCCCACCGGACGCAGCATCGTCAATACCTGCTCCGGCGTGATATTGGCCGTGTCGTGGCCCATAATGAAAAACTTCTCCATCCATGGCGCGACAGCCGCCGTGCTGGCCTCAAAAGAGGCCAGATCCATATCCCGATGCGCGCCGGCGTTACGAATATCCACCAGGCCCGGTTTCGGCGTCAGGCGGACTTCGGTCAGCAGCGCCCGTTCCACGCGAGAAACCATCTCCTCCGCCGTCACCGTTTGACGGCTCAACGGGCGACGCTGGCTTATCATCACTTCGCTCATGCCTTTCTCCTCAGCGCGTTTAACCGGCGCTTTTAACCTGATGAATGACATCAATCACTGACCCGTCGCGATAGCGCACCACGGCCACCACCCGATCGGTGAAGGCGATCGGGTCAGGCTTGCCGGTCAACAGTTCGGCGCGCTGCTGCAGCTCTTCAATGGTCAGCAGCGGGATACCCGCGTTACGCAGGTTATCAATCAGGTCCTGACGCGCCGGGTTGACGGCGATACCGTGATCGGTGACCAGCACATCTACGCTGGCGCCCGGCGTCACGCGCGTCAGCACTTTCTCCACCACGCACGGGATGCGCCCACGCACCAGCGGCGCGGTGATAATGGTTAAATCCGCGCCCGCCGCCGTATCGCTGTGGCCGCCGGACGCGCCGCGCAGCACGCCGTTGGAGCCGGTCATCACGTTAACGTTGAATCCGGTATCGATCTCCAGCGCGCTCAGCATCACCACGTTCAGGCGTTCGCAGGAGACGCCTTTCGAACCGGGATTGGCGTACTGATTAGCGGAAATTTCAATATGGTTAGGGTTATTGGCCAGCGAACGCGCGGCATCGCCGTCAAAAGACTGGGTATCCAGCAGCGCTTTGATCAGCCCCTTTTCGTGCAGATCGACCATCGTGCCGGTGATCCCGCCCAGACCAAAGCTGGCGGTAATGTTGTTACGACGCATCTTATCTTCGAGGAAACGGGTCACCGCCAGCGATGCGCCGCCGGTCCCCGTCTGCAAAGAGAAACCGTCTTTGAAATAGCCAGAGTGTTCGATCACCTTCGCCGCCTGGCGGGCGATCAGCAGTTCGCGCGGGTTGCTGGTCAAACGGATCGCCCCGGCGGTGATTTTCGCCGGATCGCCGACCTCATCGACCTGCACAATCAGATCCACCCGATCCTGGGCGATGCTGGCCGGATAGTTTGGATAATCTACCCACTCTTCGGTGAGCAGCACCACGCATCCGGCGGCCTCGGCATCCACTCTGGCGTAGCCCAGCGATCCGCAGCGGGATTTACCGCTAAAGCCGTTGGCGTTGCCATATTCATCGCAGCACGGCACGCCGAGGAACGCCACATCAATGCATAGCTCACCGGTTTGCACTAAATGCGCCCTGCCGCCGTGAGAGTGGATTTGCACCGGGTTTTCCATCAGGCCGGCGGAGATCGCTTCCCCCAGCTTACCGCGCAGACCCGAGGTGTAAATCTGCCGGATCACGCCATTCTTAATATGCTCAATCAGCGGCCAGTGGGCATCGATAAGCGAGCTTGAAGCCAGCGTCAGATCGCGAAAACCCATCTCAGCCAGCTTCGCCACCACCATATTGACCACCTTGTCGCCGCCGCGGAAGGCGTGGTGAAAAGAGATGGTCATGCCGTTTTGCAGCCCGGAACGGCGAATCGCCTCCTCCAGCGAGGCGCAGATTTTACGCTGCCGCTTTTCGCTTTCGCTGGCCAGCCACGGGCTCTGCGCCGTCACGCCCGCATAGGGCGCTAATCCTTCCGGCATCACGTACTGCTGATTAAGCATTGCTACGGTCTCTTTCATTATTTACTCCTTAATCACGAATGCCGGAAGCCGACAGCGCCACGACTTTGCGCGCATGATCGATAATCGGTCCATCTATCATCTTGCCGTTCAGCGATACCACGCCCAGACCGCGCGCTTCCGCCTCTTCCGCCGCCGCGATCACCTCCCGCGCATGCTCAACGTCTTTCAGCGTGGGGGCATAGACCTGATGCAGCAGCTCAATCTGGCGCGGGTTGACCAGCGATTTACCGTTAAAGCCAAGATTCTTCGCCAGATTCGCTTCCGCGAGGAAACCCTCTTCATTGTTAATATCCGACCACACCACGTCGTACGCCGCGATCCCGGCGACGCGCGCCGCGTGCAGCACCGCGCAGCGGGCGTAAAACAGCTCGGTGCCGTCGCCGCGGCTGGTGCCCATATCCATAACGTAATCGAAGGCCGCCAGCGCGATGGCCGACAGGCGCGGGCTGGCGCGAGCGATCTCAACCGCGTTCACTACGCCCAGCGCCGACTCTATCGCCGCCATTAATTTCGTGCTGCCCACTTCCCGGCCGCATTCGCGCTCAATCCGCTCGACCTGCGCTTCCAGCTCATGGATATCTTCTTTGCTATCGGTTTTCGGCAGGCGCACCATATCGACGCCCGCGCGCACCACCGCCTCAAGGTCGGCGAGACCAAACGGCGTGCTGAGCGGGTTAATGCGCACCACGGTTTCCACGTCCCGGTAGAGCGGATGCTGTAGCGCATGATGCACCAGCAGGCGGGCGGTATCTTTTTCACGGAGCGAGACGGCATCTTCGAGATCGAACATCACCGCGTCAGCGCCGTAAACAAATGAGGTGCTTAACATTGCGGCATTGGCGCCGGGGATAAACAGCATACTGCGACGAGGTTTCATAGCTGACTCCAGTGCGGTTGAGATTGTTGCGCCGCGCGCAGCGCCGCGGCCTGAACGCGAGCCTTCAGTACGCATTCGAGCGCGCCTTTATCATCGACGACGACGTTCGCCCGGGTAACGCCAAGCTGCGTCAGCGTCTCTCTGACCACCCGCTCAATCGCCGCGCCAAACTGCTGCTTCACAATGCTGTCGATTTCAAGCTGAATACCTGGCTCATTCGCAGGCCCGATCCTGACCATCACATCGCTGGATTCCAGCGTGCCGGCCAGGGCGTCAATCATCATTTCCATAGAGGCTGATCCTTAGTTATGGAGGTAAATCAGGCGGTTTGGTGTTCGCTTTCCGCCAGATGCATCAGAAAAGAGAGGGTTCCCGGCGGCACCAGCGGCGCAATCGACGACCACTGGCGCTGCTGATACAGCCTGCGCACCCGGGAAGCGGAAATGGGCGCGCCCTCTTTCTCAACCCGCGCCAGCTCAACCACCTGAATCGCCGGCGCGTCGCCGGGCGCTTCCAGCAGCTGGCGCATGCGCTGGTTGTAGCGACGGGTTAATTCACACAGCGGTTCGCTGCCGACAAAGCGGTGGGTCACGCCCAGCGCCGGGGCTAAACGTTCGCGAAAGAGCTGCAGATCGATCTGGCTGTGGCAATCGTCAACCACGCCTTTGTCTTTCAGGAAGTAGCCGGGAAAAGTGGCGCGCGAGATCAGATAGGCCGACCCCGGATGCAGGGTCACGTTGGCGATCCCGGCGATCCCCTTTTCAATCAGCGCCACGCGATCGCGGTAGCGGAAAAACGAAGCATCTTCCTTCACCACGAACAGATGCAGCCAGTCGCAGCGTTGAGCCGCCTGCTCCACCAGCCAACGATGCCCCAGGGTAAAGGGATTGGCGTTCATCACGATGGCGCCGATTTTTTCGCCGGGCTGACGATACATCGTAAGCTGGCGGCAATAGCGGGCCAGACGTTCGCGGCTATTTTCCATTAACACGGCCTGCTCCCCCGCGCGGGCGATAGGCCAGAACCCGGCGCAGGAGAAGAGCTCCGCGTTATAGGGTTTAGTGAACAGAAACAGCTCGCTGCGGCCCAGCTCATACGCCAGGGTCATCAGTTCAGTCAGCAGCTTCAGGCTGAGCCCTTCCCCCTGCAGCGACGGGTCGACGGCAATACACTTCAGAACGCATCCGGCAATGGCGCCGCAGCCGACAATGCGCCGCTGGTACTCGACGATAATCGCCCATTCGCAGTCCGCCTCCAGCGAGAGCTGGTGCTGATGAAGAAAGAGGTCAACGGCCTCTCGCCGCCGGGGGTCGAGCTGTACCGCGACGCGTTTTACTATCAGATTCATTTTTTTCGCGCTTCATTGACCAAAACGAGCTGTATTTCGCCATCGTTCCCGCAGCGGTTCTTTTATTTCAATCACATTTTTCCGCGTACCTTAATTGGCTTTATGGTTTTTATGTTGTTAATTAATTCAGAAGAATAAAAACAATTAAATTAATTAAAAACACGACTAATCAGTGAAGATAATCACATATCGCCGGGGAACATATTTATTATTATGCCGCCGTCCTATTATTGTTTTTTCTAACGGCATTAATACACAAAATCATTCAAGTTGCATCGAGGCGGTAACTGAATGAATCCCCAGGAGCTTACGCATAGTAAGTGACTGGAGTGAGTGAAGGCTGCCAACAAAGAGGCAGCTTGAAGGATGATGTGTATATTCCTTTTTTTAACAGGGTGACGTCATATGACTAATATGAGCCAGGCTCCATCTGCGGAGAAAAAAGGGGTTAGCGATATTCTGGGGTTTAAAATCTTCGGCATGCCGCTACCGCTTTACGCCTTTGCGTTAATCACTTTACTACTTTCACACTTTTATAATGCCCTGCCGACCGACATTGTTGGTGGCTTCGCGATCATGTTTATTATTGGCGCCGTTTTTGGCGAAATTGGCAAACGCCTGCCAATCTTCAATAAATATATTGGCGGCGCGCCGGTGATGATCTTCCTCGTGGCCGCTTATTTCGTTTACGCCGGCATATTCACCCAGAAAGAAATTGATGCAATCACTAATGTGATGGATAAAAGTAACTTCCTGAACTTATTCATCGCAGTATTGATTACCGGCGCAATCCTCTCGGTTAACCGTAAGCTGCTGTTGAAATCGCTGCTGGGTTATATTCCGACGATCCTTATGGGGATCCTCGGCGCATCCATCTTCGGGATTATCATTGGCCTGTGCTTCGGTATCTCCATCGACCGCATCATGATGCTGTATGTCCTGCCGATTATGGGCGGCGGCAACGGCGCAGGCGCGGTGCCGCTGTCTGAAATTTATCACTCCGTCACCGGCCGTTCGCGTGAAGAGTACTACTCCACCGCGATTGCCATTCTGACCATCGCCAATATCTTCGCCATCGTCTTTGCCGCGCTGCTCGATATTATCGGTAAAAAACACACCTGGCTGAGCGGTGAAGGCGAACTGGTGCGTAAAGCCTCCTTTAAAGTCGAAGACGATGAAAAAGCGGGCCAGATTACCCATCGCGAAACCGCCGTCGGCCTGGTGCTCGCCACCACCTGTTTCCTGCTGGCCTACGTTATTGCCAAGAAAATTTTGCCAAGCATTGGCGGCGTCTCTATCCACTATTTCGCCTGGATGGTGCTGATCGTCGCGGCGCTGAACGCTTCCGGCCTCTGCTCGCCGGAGATTAAAGCTGGCGCCAAACGCCTGTCTGACTTCTTCTCTAAGCAGCTGCTGTGGGTACTGATGGTCGGCGTCGGCGTGTGCTACACCGACCTGCAGGAAATTATCGACGCGATTACCTTTGCGAACGTCATCATCGCGGCGGTAATCGTGGTGGGTGCGGTCATCGGCGCGGCCATCGGCGGCTGGATGATTGGCTTCTTCCCGATTGAGTCCGCGATCACCGCCGGTCTGTGCATGGCCAACCGCGGCGGCTCGGGCGACCTGGAAGTGCTCTCGGCCTGTAACCGTATGAATCTTATCTCTTATGCGCAAATCTCCTCCCGTCTGGGCGGCGGTATTGTGCTGGTCATCGCCAGCATTGTGTTCGGCATGATGATGTAACCAACACGCACGATGGCGATGTTTGAGCGTCAACCACAGCGGTGCTCTTTAGGGTCCAGAGCCGGGGGCGGCTTCGGGAAATCCACCCTACTCCTTAGCCGGAAGTATCGTTTGGTTAGCCTTCAAACACGCCGTCGTGCCCTTACTTTAGGGTCTTTCAATGACTGAAGCTGTACTGCTGGGTGAAGGCTTCACCCTGATGTGCCTCGGCATGGGGTTCGTGCTGGCGTTTCTGTTTCTGCTGATTTTCGCCATCCGCAGCATGTCCGCCGCCGTCAACCGCTTCTTCCCCGAACCGGCTCCCGCGCCGAAGGCCGCACCCGCCGCCGTAGCGCCCGCTGACGATTTCGCCCGCCTGGCGCCGGTGATTGCCGCCGCTATTCACCACCATCGCCGACTTAACCCTTAATTCACGGAGGAATCCATGACCGTTGCCATTACCGATGTCGTCCTGCGCGACGCCCACCAGTCCCTTTTCGCCACCCGCCTGCGCCTCGACGATATGCTCCCCGTTGCGGCCGCCCTCGATGACGCGGGTTACTGGTCCCTTGAATGCTGGGGCGGCGCCACCTTTGACGCCTGCATCCGCTTCCTCGGCGAGGACCCCTGGGTCCGCCTGCGCGAGCTCAAAAAGGCCATGCCGAAGACCCCGCTGCAGATGCTGCTCCGCGGCCAGAACCTGCTCGGCTACCGTCACTACGCCGATGACGTGGTGCAGCGCTTCGTCGAGCGCGCCGTCAAAAACGGCATGGACGTGTTCCGCGTCTTCGACGCCATGAACGACCCGCGCAATATGCAGGCCGCCCTGCAGGCGGTGCGCAGCCACGGCGCCCACGCCCAGGGCACGCTCTCCTACACCACCAGTCCGGCCCACACCCTGCAGACCTGGCTCGACCTGACCGAACAGCTGCTGGAGACCGGCGTCGATTCCATCGCGATTAAGGACATGTCCGGCATTCTCACCCCGATGGCGGCCTTCGAGCTGGTGAGCGAAATCAAAAAACGCTATGACGTCAGGCTGCACCTGCATGCTCATGCCACCACCGGGATGGCGGAGATGGCCCTGCTGAAGGCCATCGAGGCCGGCGTCGACGGCGTCGATACCGCCATCTCTTCCATGAGCGCCACCTACGGCCACCCGGCCACCGAGGCGCTGGTGGCGACGCTGGCAGGCACAAAACATGACACCGGGCTGGATATCCTCAGGCTTGAGAGCATCGCGGCGTACTTCCGCGAGGTGCGCAGGAAATATCACGCCTTTGAAGGCCAGCTGAAGGGTACCGACAGCCGTATCCTCGTGGCCCAGGTGCCGGGCGGGATGCTCACCAACCTCGAGGGGCAGCTGAAGCAGCAGAACGCCGCCCACCGTCTGGATGAGGTGCTGGCGGAAATCCCCCGCGTGCGCGAGGACCTCGGCTTTATCCCGCTGGTCACCCCGACCTCGCAGATTGTCGGCACCCAGGCGGTGCTTAACGTGCTGACCGGCGAACGCTACAGAACCATCGCGAAGGAGACCGCCGGGATACTGAAGGGCGAGTACGGCCACACCCCGGTGCCGGTCAACGCCGCATTACAGGCGCGCGTGCTGGACGGAGCAGAGGCCATCACCTGCCGTCCGGCGGACCTGCTGAAGCCGGAGCTGGCGCAGCTGGAAGCCGACGTGAAGCGCCAGGCGCAGGAGAAGAATATTCAGCTTGCCGACAACGCCATCGACGACGTGCTCACCGTGGCCCTGTTCCCGCAGGTCGGCCTGAAGTTCCTTGAGAACCGCCATAACCCGGCGGCGTTCGAGCCGCTGCCTCAGGCTGAAGAGGTCAAACCTGCTGTGAAAGCAGAGAAACCGGCCGCCTCCGGCGTCTACACCGTGGAAGTGGAAGGCAGAGCCTTTGTGGTGAAGGTCAGCGACGGCGGCGATATCAGCCCGCTGACGGCAGCGGCCCCCGTTCAGGCCACGGCCCCCGCAGCCGCCCCGGCAGGTGCCGGCACCCCGGTGACCGCGCCGCTGGCGGGCACCATCTGGAAGGTCATTGCCACGGAAGGCCAGACGGTGGCCGAGGGCGACGTGCTGCTGATTCTGGAAGCCATGAAGATGGAAACCGAAATCCGCGCCGCGCAGGCCGGGACCGTGCGCGGTATCGCGGTGAAATCCGGGGACGCGGTGGCGGTGGGCGACACCCTGCTGAGCCTGGCGTAAGGAAGAGGACGCGAAATGGAAAGTCTGAACGCCCTGATTCAGGGCATGGGGCTGATGCACCTCGGCGCCGGCCAGGCCGTCATGCTGCTGGTGAGCCTGCTGCTGCTGTGGCTGGCCATCGCGAGGAAGTTCGAGCCGCTGCTGCTGCTGCCGATTGGCTTCGGCGGGCTGCTGTCGAATATCCCGGAGGCCGGGCTGGCGCTGACCGCCCTGGAGAGCCTGCTGGCGCACCACGACGCCGGGCAGCTGGCGGTGATTGCCGCGAAGCTCCACTGTACGCCGGATGTCCACGCCATCAGGGAGGCGCTGGCCCTGGCCCTGCCGTCGGTGCAGGGGCAGATGGAGGACCTCGCCGTGGATATGGGCTACTCCGCCGGGGTGCTGGCCATCTTCTATAAGGTCGCCATCGGCTCGGGTATCGCCCCGCTGGTGATTTTTATGGGCGTCGGGGCGATGACCGACTTCGGCCCGCTGCTGGCCAACCCGCGGACCCTGCTGCTGGGGGCGGCGGCGCAGTTCGGCATCTTCGCCACGGTGCTGGGGGCGCTGACGCTGAACTACTTCGGCATCATCAGCTTCACCCTGCCGCAGGCGGCAGCCATCGGCATCATCGGCGGCGCGGACGGGCCGACAGCGATTTATCTGTCGGGCAAGCTGGCGCCGGAATTACTCGGGGCCATCGCGGTGGCGGCGTACTCGTATATGGCGCTGGTGCCGTTAATCCAGCCGCCGATTATGAAGGCGCTGACCAGCGAGAAGGAACGGAAAATCCGCATGGTGCAGCTGCGCACGGTGAGTAAGCGGGAAAAAATCCTCTTTCCGGCGGTGCTGCTGCTGCTGGTGGCGCTGCTGCTGCCGGACGCGGCGCCGCTGCTGGGGATGTTCTGCTTCGGCAACCTGATGCGCGAGAGCGGGGTGGTGGAGCGCCTGAGCGACACGGTGCAGAACGGGCTGATAAATATCGTGACGATATTCCTCGGATTATCGGTGGGGGCGAAGCTGGTGGCGGACAAGTTCCTGCAGCCGCAGACGCTGGGGATACTGGTGCTGGGGGTGATTGCGTTCTGCGTGGGGACGGCGGCGGGGGTGCTGATGGCGAAGCTGCTGAACCTGTGCAGCCGGAACAAAATCAACCCGCTGATTGGCTCGGCCGGGGTGTCGGCGGTGCCGATGGCGGCCAGGGTGTCGAACAAAGTGGGTCTGGAGTCGGACGCGCAGAACTTCCTGCTGATGCACGCGATGGGCCCGAACGTGGCGGGGGTGATTGGCTCGGCGATTGCCGCCGGGGTGATGCTCAAGTACGTGCTGGCGATGTAAAAACGTGTTGTTCCCGGCTCGCGCTGCGCTTAGCCGGGCTACCCGCCCGGACGGGCGCCGCGCGCCGCCTCCGGGAAATACCCCAGGCTACGGCGCAAAAGCCCGATCGGGCGGTACGTAAAACGTCGTATTCCTACTGGATGAGTTCTGAAATCAGTAAATCTGTGGGCCGATTCAGCGCCGTCGGCCCCTAAAAAAGAGAAAATGACCTTTTGATGTCAATTCGCCCAATGTTTGCCCGAAAAATCACGCACTGGTTTGCCCGACGTTCGTTTCAGAACCGCATCTTCCTGTTGATCCTGTTTACCTCGACAATCGTGATGCTGGCCATGTCATGGTATCTCACCAGCATTACGGAGGAACGCCTGCATTACCAGGTGGGACAGCGCGCGCTGATTCAGGCCATGCAGATCTCCGCCATGCCCGAACTGGTTGACGCGGTAGAAAAGCACGATTTACCGCGCATTAAAGAACTTATCGACCCGATGCGATCGTTTTCCGACGCCACCTATATCACCGTCGGTGACGCGAAAGGTCGGCGCCTGTATCACGTGAATCCAGAGGAAATCGGTAAATCGATGGAAGGCGGAGACAGCGACGAGGCGCTGTATAACGCCAAAAGCTACGTGTCGGTGCGTAAAGGATCGCTCGGTTCGTCATTACGCGGCAAGTCGCCGATCCAGGACAGCACCGGGAAGGTGATCGGTATTGTATCGGTGGGCTACACCATCGAACAGTTAGAAAACTGGCTGAGTCTGCAAATCGGATCGCTGATGATCCCGATGGCGATCATGCTGCTTCTGCTGCTCTACTGCGCCCGGCGCTTCTCGCTGCATATCAAAAAACAGATGCTGAATATGGAACCACAGCAGCTCTCACAGCTGCTTATCCAGCAGAGCGTCCTGTTTGAATCGGTCTTTGAGGGGCTGATAGCTATTGACTCCCACTACCGAATTACCGCCATCAATCAAACCGCAAGGAGGCTATTAAACCTGAGCCAGCCGGAAACCATTCTGATTGGCAAAAGCATCAGCAGCGTGATCTCTCAGGAGGCATTCTTCTATGACGCGCCGCAGACAAATAAAAAAGACGAAATCGTCACTTTTAATCAGATTAAAGTGATCGCCAGCCGTATGGCCGTCACGCTTAATAACGAGCCCCAGGGCTGGGTCATTAGCTTTCGCAGTAAAGACGATATCAACACTCTGAGCCTGCAGCTCAGCCAGGTCCAGCAGTACGCGGATAACCTGCGCGCCGTACAGCACGAGCATCGCAATCTGATCTCCACCATTGCCGGGCTGCTGTTTTTAAAACGCTACGATAACGCGCTGGATCTTATTCAGCAGCAGTCTGAGAGCCACCAGAAAGTGCTCGATTTTATTGCCCGCAATTTTAAAGTGAACCACCTTGCCGGGCTGCTGATCGGCAAATATTACCGCGCCAAAGAGCTCGGATTAGAGCTGGTCTTCGATCCCGCCTGTCACGTTGAAACCCTCCCCTCTTCGCTGTCGCATAATGAATGGATCTCGATCGTCGGCAATTTGCTGGATAACGCCTACAACGCCGCCCTACGTCAGCCGGCAGGTTCAAAGCAGATCGAATGCCTGATCAACAGCGAGGGCGGCGAAGCGATCGTCGAGATCGCCGACCAGGGCTGCGGGATTGAGGAATCGCTGCGCGATCGTATTTTTGAGCGCGGCGTGACCAGCAGCGACAGCGGCGATCACGGCATCGGACTCTGGCTGGTTCGCAGCTACGTTGAGCAGGCGGGCGGCAATATCGTCGTCGATGACAACATCCCTTTTGGCACTATTTTTACCCTTTATATCCCCCTGACCCGAGATGAACACCATGGATAGCATCACCACTCTCATCGTTGAAGACGAACCTATGCTGGCGGAAATTCTGGTGGATACCATCAAGCAATTTCCCCAGTTCGAGGTCATTGGCATTGCGGATAAACTGGAAAGCGCAAAAAAGATGCTTCGCCTCTATCAGCCCCAGCTCACCCTGCTGGATAACTTCTTACCCGATGGCAAAGGACTCGATTTGATCCGCCACGCCGTCAATACTCATTATAAAGGGCGCATCATTTTCATCACCGCCGACAACCATATGGATACCATCAGCGAAGCCCTGCGGATGGGCGTTTTTGATTACCTGATTAAACCCGTTCACTATCAGCGCCTGCAGCATACGCTTGAGCGTTTTGCCCGCTATCGCAGCTCTCTTCGCTCAAGCGAGCAGGCAAGCCAGACCCATGTTGACGCCCTGTTCAATATCCAGGCAAAAGAGCACGCGGAAGCCGCAGGCTCTTCGCTGCGGGGTATTGATGAGAGCACCTTTAATCGGGTATTACAGCTCTTTGCCGATCCGGAAACGGTCCATACCGCAGACACCCTGGCCCGTATTCTCGGCAGTAGTAAAACCACCGCTCGCCGCTACCTTGAGCAGGGCGTTAAAAACGATTTCCTTGAGGCTGAAATCAGCTATGGCAAAGTCGGCAGACCGGAGCGGATTTATCACGGTAAACATCCTGCGCATATTTAAGCACCAGGAGATGCCCTGTTGATTGTGCATCTCCTTTCACTCGCTTATTCCACCGTGTAGCTGACAATAATTTGCCCTTTTTTCATCTTCACCTGGGAAATGACGACTTTACCCAGTTCGGACAGGCTGGCCACGTGCGTCCCGCCGCAGGGATAGCTCTGCATGTCGCCGAACCCGACCTTGCGCAGGCCATCGGCAAAAGTAAGCTGACGCGGTAAATTGTCTGCCTGCCAGGCCTCAACTTTTTCCAGCAGCGCGCTGGCCTCGGGCAGCCCGCCATGCACGCCTGGGGCAAAAATAATACGGCTTTCTCCCGGCCAGTGATGTCCTTTGATCGGCTGCCAGCCCGACAGCTCCCCGGCCTGGGCAAGCGCGTGCCCGGCGGAGTGCAGACGCGCATGCAGCCGCCGGCTCTCTGGAGCGATGCGGATCGTGACCTCGCCGGCCGGCAGCGGCTGTGAAACGATATGCGCTACGCTATCGCCGCGCGAAACCACGCCTTCGACCGCCAGATCGGCAATCCAGCCGCGATCCGCCGGCTGCCCGCCACCCTGCGGATGAAACAGCGTGCGGTCCAACTCAATGGCATAGCGGCCATCGGCTTCGCTCAGGCAGTTGACGACTTGCGCCAGGCATTCAGTGGCGTCGCTGGTGTAATAAAGGCGTTCAGTCATGGTTGTCCTCCTCTCTGTCAGGACAGTATATTGATATTACTGGTGGCGATAATCCCGCCTGACATCAATGCAATTTTGCTCTGGAAGCACGAATGAATCTGAGCCTACTGCCCGACCTCGCCCTGTTTGTGCAGATTGTGGAACAGGGCAGCTTTTCCGCCGTCGCACGCCAGGCTGGCGCAACGCCTTCGGCGATCAGCCGCAGCGTCTCGCGCCTGGAGCAGGAGATGGGCTGCAAGCTGCTGCACCGCACCACGCGCAAGCTGCGCCTCAGCGATGCCGGGAAAATGGTGTATGAACATGCGCTGGAGATGCTGGAATCGGCGCGTATGGCCATGGACTCCGCCAGCAGTACCCAGGCGGTGGCGCAGGGCAAGCTCACGCTCAGCGTGCCGAAAGCCGTGGGACGGTTTGCCATTCACCCGCTGATGCTGGAATTTTTTAACCGCTACCCGAAGATCGACGTCTGTCTGCGGCTTGAGGATCGGGTTCTCGATTTTATTGATGACGGCATCGATCTGGCGCTGCGTATCACCCCTACCCCCTCGCCGGGGCTGCACGGTAAGCCTTTGATGACCATCAGCCACGTCATCTGCGCGACGCCCGGCTATCTGGAGCACTATGGAACGCCGCAAACGCCGCAGGATCTGCGCGAACATAGCTGTATCAGCCTTGGCGAGACGCCCGCCGATTCGCGCTGGAAGTTCCGCCGCGGGGGGAAAACGGAAACAATTCAGACTCACGGCCGCTACGCCGCCAACCATACCGCCGTGCGCCTCGATGCCGTGAAGCAGAATCTGGGCATCGGCAGCCTGCCGCTGTTTACCGCCCGTGAGGCGCTGGCGCGCGGCGAGATTGTGCAGGTTTTACCGGAGTGGGAGTTTATCAGCCGCTATTCCGGCCAGCTCTGGCTACTGTGGTCGGGCAATAAGCATATGCCCGCCAGAATGCGGGCGATGATTGATTATCTTAGCGAGAAGATGAAGCCGGCTTCAGGCAACACAGCCATAGCGCGACGATCAAAAACCATGGAATAATAAGGCACAGGGCGAACCACCATCCTGAACGACCGATATCGTGCATCCTGCGGCAGCCAACGGCCAGCAGCGGGACAATCATCGGCAGCAACAGAATACCGCTGAGCGGCACAGCGAAAAAAATGAACACGCCGTACTCAGAGTTATGCTGCACTGCCAAAAACCAGGTCGCCAGCGGCAGGGCAAGAATCAACAGGTTGATGAGCAAAAAAGACCAAAACTCCTGCCTGCTGGCCACTCCGCTAAAATCGAGGCCCTTTTTCCATCCGTTAAAATACGCTTGTCCATTCGTCATTTTTCTCTCCCTGTTCATAGCCCAATCCAGAATTGGCTGCGTACCGGAGAGATTACGCCAGAATAACCCACCGTGCGATAGCATAAAGCAGCAAGAATTTTGAACGTGAGTTATTTTACCTCGGCTATGAATAAAAACGGGGATGCGATATCACCCCCGTTGATTCATCTTGATGATCAATATCGTTTACTGATGGTGGGTTGTTAAGCGTAATTTATTATAATTAATCAGGCTTCCCGCCTTAATTATCTCCCGCTCTGCTGAGGTGAGCCCCTCCATGTAAAGAGAGATCTCTTTAATGGGGCGATCGTGGCCGATCACGAACGCGGTAATCTGACGCAGATCGGTTTCCAGGGCTGACCTGATCCCCGGGATATAGATGAAGTCGCCGACCTCAAACTCCGGCAGCGCCTTCATCTGCAATGGCAGCATTCCCCAGTTAATCACGTTCGAACGATAGCGCTTCGTGGCATACTGCTGGGCAATATTTGCCAGGCCACCAAGGACTCTCTGGCAGCTGGCGGCTTGCTCTCGTGCGGAACCATCGCCGGGTTTGACCGCATAAACCATGCTGCCAATCTCCGTCTGCTCAAGCGTGACATTTTCCTGCCCCGGCAGTTGGCGGATCCGGGAAAAAACCGCCTCAAGCTGCGGATCCAGGCGACAAGGATCGTCCCCCTCGATCCGTAATTTTTCCAGCGCCGCAATCTTCTTACTACGGCCGACGTAGCCCGGGTCGCGTCGCGAAAGGGTAAACTCAGCCAGCCCTAACGGATTGGAGCGAAATGATGAGGTTTCGCCTGATGGAATCAGTTCATCGGTAGTGGTCACCGGATCCATGATTTTTGAGGTCACGTTTAACAAAATATTGTCCGTCAGCTCACTCATCTCCGGCCAGTCTTTTATATTGGGGCCGTAGATCAGCGCTTGCCGGGTCGCTCCTTTAATAAGCCCTTGATAAACACGACTCCGATAAGGTGAAGCATCAAATTCATACTGCGGAATGTCTTCCCAGCAATCAAGCGCGGAAGCCGATGTCAGCACGCCCCCATTGGCAGCCGTCGCCGCTATGGAGCGGGCATCCATCAGCGCAACGGCCGACATTTGCCCATTCCCGGGTTTGGACCCTTCCCGGTTGGGAAAATTACGCGTCGTGTGGCGAATGCTCAGTCCATTATGCATGGGCGTGTCGCCTGCGCCGAAGCAGGGGCCGCAAAATGCGGTACGCATAATTGCGCCGGCGCTTAATAAATCGGTCGTTATCCCTTTTTTGGTCAGATCCATCAGCACCGGCTGGGATGAGGGATATATCGAGAGAGAGAAAACGTTGTCACCGCAGGCGTGATTTTTTAAGGCATGAGCCGCTTCGACCACGTTAACATAATTTCCGCCAGCGCAGCCGGCGATGATCCCCTGCTGAATCCGCAGCTTCCCATGTTCGACTTTATCCAGCAGAGAGAGCCTGGCGCGTCCCTGGGAAATGTTATCCGCCGCAATCTCAACCTCGTGCAAAATATCCTGCAAATTCTCATTAAGCGTATCAATTTCATATACGTTGGCAGGGTGAAAAGGCAAGGCGATCATCGGCTTGATGGTGCTTAAATTCACTTCTATGCAGCCATCATAGTAGGCCATCTCTTTTGCTGAGAGCGGACAATAGTCTTGTTCCCTGCCGTGAATACGCAGGTAGTTTTTTGTCTCTTCATCCGTTTGCCAGATGGACGATAAACAGGTGGTCTCCGTGGTCATCACATCTACGCTATTCCTGAAGTCGGTAGACATTGTCGCCACCCCAGGCCCCACAAACTCCATAACTTTATTTTTCACATAACCGCGCTCGAACACCGCGCCAATTATCGCCAGGGCAATATCCTGAGGGCCAACGCCGGGCGAGGGTTTTCCTGTCAAATACACGGCGACAATCTCAGGATAATCAATATCCCAGGTCTCTCCGAGCAGTTGCTTAACCAACTCGCCGCCCCCCTCGCCAACCGCCATGGTCCCTAAAGCGCCATAGCGCGTATGGCTGTCGGAGCCCAGGATCATTTTTCCACCGCCGGCCATCATCTCGCGCATATATTGATGAATAACTGAGATATGGGGCGGGACATAAATACCGCCATATTTTTGCGCTGAGGACAAACCAAATATATGATCGTCGCTGTTGATAGTGCCGCCGACAGCGCAAAGCGAATTATGGCAATTCGTCAGAACATAGGGTAATGGAAAACGTTCCATTCCCGAGGCCTTAGCAGTCTGGATGATGCCCACAAAAGTAATATCGTGGGAGGCCATTGAATCAAATTTAATGTTTAACTGCTGTTCATTCCCTGAAGTATTATGGGCGGAGAGGATCGACCACGAGATCGTTCCCTTGCGTGCCTCATGCTTGTCTAACGCGACTGACCTTTTATCAGCAGCAATAATACCGTGCTGATGTGATATATAAACTCCGTGGTCATACAATTTAATCATCACATATATCCTTAGATGTTGAAAAAATACGCCTGACATTAGCCATTCGATAACAATGGCTGACCGCGATTAATAAAATGGGAAGAAAACAGGCAGCAAAATAAAGCTGACAATGACCGATATCAAAATAAGCGGCAATCCAACCTTAACGTAATCGACAAATTTGTACCCACCCGCGGAAAAAATCATCATATTAGCCGGGGTGCCCACCGGCGTTGCGTAAGCACATGAACAGCCGATAACAATCGCCATTAACACCGCCCGGGGATCGGCGCCCATAGAATGAGCAATAGACAGGCCAATCGGCATTAATAAAGCGGCGGTTGCCGTATTCGACATGAAATTGGTTAACGCGCAGGAGATTATCAATACGGCGCTCAGAAGTAAGAAAGGCGACGCCTGCTGGCCTAATAACGCGATAATTGAGCGCGCCATAATGGCGCCAGCGCCGGTGGTTTCCAGCGCTTTTGCTAATGCCAGAGTGCCGCCGAAGAGGAAAATCGTCTGCGAGTCGATAGCCTGGTAAGCCTGTTTTTCCGTAATGACCCGGGTCACAATCAACGACAATGCGCCAATTGAACCGACGATCGCAATCGGCAAACCCAGCTGTTTTTCAAAAATCATGCCCAGTACGGTCAGGATTAATACCGATAGCGCAATCACCTGCTTATATTTCGGGCATGCCTGCGCTTTAATATTATTAACACTTTGAGGCTGGGCCGCATTCGTTTTTGGCAATATGCGATAGCCGATCGTCACAAAATAGAGTATGCCGCAGGCCAGCATCGGAATGCCTAACTTAGCATATTCAAAAAACCCGAAGCGTTGACCAACCTGCTCCAGCGCCGACTGCGCGATCAGATTGCCGGGTGAGCCGATCAGCGATAAATTTCCCCCCAGCGCCGAGGCAAAAGCCAGCGGCATAAGCAAGCGCGACCGGGCATATCCTGATTTCATCGCTGCGCCAATCACTACAGGAATGAGGACCGCCGCCGTGCCGGTATTGGATAGCAGCCCGGAAAGCGTTCCGCAGACCAGCATAATGACGACTATCAGCTGCTTTTCTGTCCTGGCGTAGCGTGTAACCATACTACCAATTTTATCCGTCACCCCGGTTTCGAATAAGGCGCCGCCAACCACAAACATAGCCACAAACAAAATCACATTTTGATTAATAAAACCGGCAAAAGCCGTTTTGACATCAAAAACCCCGGTCACCACCAGAGTAATACAAACAATCATGGCCGTTACCGCTAAAGGTATTTTTTCCCAAACAAACATGACAATAGAAAAAACCAATAGCGACAACGTAATCGTAACTGGAGACATAAATATATCGCACCTCACCTTGCTAAAAGGCTATGTTTTCTTAATAAGAGGACTTCCCCCCGGGCATCAGAGGATGCCCGGGCAAACCTTCATCTCCTTAAAGATTATTTAAATTACTCCCCAGGCGATTAACATCTCCCACCACCATACCCCGAGGGTGATTTGCAGAATAAAAGTCAGCAATGCTAATATCCCACCAATAATCCACCATGATTTGATATCATTATAGCCAACGCCAAAAATAACTGGCCCTGCCGCACCGCCGTAGTGGGTTACCATGCCACCATAAGAGTTGCTGAATAATAGCGCGAGCGCGGTGAGCATTATCGGTGCGCCAGAAACATTCGCCAGCATGGCAAAGACCGGTACCATCGCGACAATATAAGCACTCCCTGACGCGAAGAAATAACGAACCAATATGCTCAGTGCGACAATCACAATAAAAGCGACATTGCCGTGGCCATCAAAGGAAATATTATTTTTAAGCGCCTCTGCTAGCCATACGAAAAATCCAACCTTAGAGAGCAATGAGCTTAAACCAATAATGCCCCCGTACCAGATGAGCGTATTCCATCCTCCTTTATTCTTAATCACGTCATCCCAGGTGACGATTTTCAATACCAGCATCAGCGCCATTACGCAGATCGCAACGGTAGACTCATTGACCCCCAGGGCGCTGCTGAATACCCAACCGCCGAGCGCAAGAACAAAAAGGCAAGAGAGCATCTTTTCCCGCACCGTCATGGGCCCCAAAGCGTCTATGCCTGTCTGAGCAATCTTTTTATTATCAACCCGCTTTAATTCTGGCGGATACAGCTTGTAGGTAATCAGCGGCGTCAGCAGCAACATAATGATGCCAGGTAGTCCTGCGGCCAGCGCCCATCCTCCCCAGCTCAATTTTATGTGGCAAATATCTTCGATCATTTTCAGCGCGAGAATATTCCCGGCCATGGCGGTGAAGAACATGTAGCTGGTCGTTTTAGTGACCATATAGATGTTCAGCATGAGGTAGTGGCCCACGCGCTTCGCGCTCCGCTCCGGCTCTGACCCTAAGGCGACGGCGACGCTATTGATTATGGGTAAGACGATGCCGCCGGCGCGGGCCGTATTAGACGGCGTGGCGGGCGCCAGAATCAGGTCAAGAAAAGCGGTAACATAGCCAAGGCCCAACGTCGTGCTGCCAATCCTGCCGATAAGAATATAAGCAATTCTTTTACCCAATCCGGTAATCACAAATGCCGCGCTCAGGGTAAATGCAGAAAAGACTAACCAGGTGGTACCTGATGAATATCCGCTTAATACGCTGGCGGCTTTTATCGAACCGTCACCCAAATTTCCCACAATCACCATTGATGCCGCAACGGCGATCAGCAATACCACGGGTTCAGAAAACGGTTTAATTACTAAACCTACAATCGCTGCCAGATAGATACCGGATAATACCCAGGCAAGTGTTGATAATCCTTCCGGCGCCGGGCATAAACTGATGAGTAACGGTATTGCTATAATAACAAGCAGCTTCCATAATTTATTATTTTGCATTTCCATTCCTTACCTGCACTCAATATTTGAGGATGCTTGTTGAACGTATTCACATGCCTCCCCTCTCCTCTTCTACGGTGGATTGATAGATAATCGGAGGGTGGATATTTATTCGGGGATGTAAACCGTTCCTGAAAGGATTTTCCGCGCGGTACGTATAACCGATGCCCGAATATCCTCCGGGCGCTCAGCTGTATGACTTAAATCGACGTCGATCCCCCCGCTGGGATGTTCGACTGTAATAACGCCATCGCCCGATAGCTTCGTCAGTTCATTCGCAATAGTGCCTGGAATAACACATGCGCTTGCCAGACCGATAGCGCCGGTAATCGCCAGCGATTTATGACAGTTATGCGGCATAAAATAACGTACATTTAGCGTTCCGCCGCTTAGCGCCGGAGAAATCAGAACCGGTTTAGGGATAACCATATTGCTCACATCCCCAAACCCCATCGCCTTCCCGGCCTGACGGCGAATAGATTCCAGCGATTTGAGTAAGGCTGTATCCCGATCTAATTCGCTGGCAGATTCATATCCGGTTTTTCCCAGACTCTGGGCCGGGATCACCACCATAGGCATAGCCATATCAATACAGGTCACTCGCACATTATCAAAAACTTCCATACGATTGCCCGTTGGGAAAAGCTGGCCGGATTTTGCGCCCGCGGCATTCAAAAAAGTCAGCGCAACCGGCGCGGCATGGCCTGGAACGCCATCGATTTGCGTATCGCCTTCATAAATAACCTTTCCATCTGGTGTTTGAACGTCAGCGTCAACAAAGGTATTGGTGTTCACATTTCTTATACGCACTCGCGTAACCGGCGACAGCGCCTTAACCAACCCATGTTCAATGGCAAAGCCGCCAACCGCGCACAGCATATTGCCGCAGTTTGGCGTCGTATCCACCCGCCGTTCATTGACGATGACCTGAACAAACAGATAATCGATATCCGCTTTGTCGCTAAGGGATTGGCTAATAATGGCCACTTTACTGGTTTGCGGGCTCCCTCCGCCAATACCGTCAATCTCCAGCTCGTGACCGGATCCCATTATGGTTAACAAGCACTCATCACGTTTCTGAATATCCTTGGGTAAATCATCTGCTAATAGAAAGGCACCTTTTGATGTCCCTCCACGCATTAATACACAGGGAATGCTCTTCATAGCATGTTCCTTATCCGCCAGAAATAAATAGAAGAATTGAATAAAACGCCGCGTGAATTTAATTGGTTTTATGTTCTTTAAGGTTTTTATTTACTTAATTAACGGCCAGATAAATCACGCCAGGTATTTTATCAATACATTCTACTTGCAAGAATTTCGCTGGTTGATAAAATTTTGCCATAAGAGTTATTCCTGCTAAGTATTAATAAAAAAGCATGTCTGCTTAATAATGACTTGTCGTCTACTTAGAACAACGCTTATTAAACCCTACGGAGCAATAATGAAAAATGAACTATCCGGTATGAAAGCTTTCGTCACGGTGGCAGAGCTTGGCTCATTTAGCAAAGCCGCCGAGCAGCTCAGCCTCTCGCAGCCGGCACTCACCAAAAAGATAAAAAAAATAGAGAGTCATCTGAATATTGCGCTGTTCGAACGAACCACGCGAAAACTTGCGCTTACCCAGGCCGGAAAAATACTGCTCCCCAAGGCCAAAGCGTTGATTTCCAGTCTTGATGCGGCAATATTTAACCTCAACGATTCAACGTCTCAATTACATGATACCGTTACGCTATCTTGCATTCCGACCGCCGTATTTTACTTTTTACCGCGCGCTATCGTGCAATTTAATAAAAACTACCCCAACATCAAAGTACGAATTTATGAACAAGGTATAGAAACGTGCATGAACTCGGTACGAAAAGGCGAAGTTGATTTTGGAATAAACATGAACTTCATCACATATCCAGACATCGATTTTATCCCCCTGGTGAATGAACCTTTTGTTCTGGCCTGTCGGCAAGACCACCCTCTGGCGTGTCGAAAATTAGTCGAATGGCGGGAACTGGTGAGCCAGACCTTAATCGGCGTCAGGAAATCAAGCGGCAACCGACAGTTAATAGAGAAATGCCTGGCGGATAAGCCCTGGCGACTGGATTGGTTTTATGAAGTCAGGCATTTGTCGACCTCGCTCGGCCTTGTCGAAGCCGGACTGGGCGTCTCGGCGCTTCCCTGTCTGGCAATGCCCCATAGCGGCAATAGCACCGTCGTGAGCGTTCCGCTCGTGGAGCCGGTTATCCGGCGGACGCTTGGTATGATCCGCGTAAAGAACAGACCTCTCTCCGCGGCGGCAGAACGATTAGCTTCGCTCTTACTGCTTATGTGGACGGATGAAGCGGGCGCGCTATGGCGCAACGTCGTTGATGCCACTCACAATACCTGAGCGCCACGCCGGCCGCTTCGTCCCCCGGTTAAGGCGCCAGGGCAATCACCTCGGCCGCCCAGCGCTGAAATCCTTCTACGTCCAGCCCCAGCGCCACCCGCGCATTTGCCGGCTGGCCCAGCCTGCCCTCGATATCAACCACCGTGGTGCCTGAGGTCCATGTGCCCTGGGTTTCTACCGCCACAAAGCACGGTTCAAGGGTAAAGAGCTGCGGGCGAACCAACCACGCAATCGCGCACAGGTCGTGCATACGCAGCCCGCTGCTCATGCTGCCGCTACGGTAGTGGCTAAACAGCGCGTGCAGCATTTTCCCGGTCTGATTCAACGTTGGCAGAGTGGCGAGGTAATCCGGCGCCAGCATCGCCTGATTGGTGACGTCCAGCCCGCACATGACGATATCCAGCCCGCTGTTGAACACTTTAGCCGCCGCTTCCGGGTCGATGGCGATGTTAAATTCCGCATTCGGCGTAAAGTTGCCGCGCCCGGCGGAGCCGCCCATGATAACCAGGCGACGGATATTAAAGCGGCATTCGGGATACTGGGTCAGCAGAAGCGCAATGTTGGTTAACGGGCCGATCGCCACCAGCGTCATCGGCTCCGGGGCGTGCATCAGCGCGTCGCGGATCGCCTGAAACGCCGGTTTCGCCAGCGGCTGGCGGTGATGTTCAACGAAATCGTAGCCTTCCATACCGGACTCGCCGTGCACCGAGGCGGCGTCGCGCAGAGGGAGAACCAGCGGCATCGACGCGCCCTGGGCCAGGGGAACATCGGCGTTCCAGAAATGCAGAAGCTGAAGGGCGTTGCGGGTCGTTTTCTCCACCGACACGTTGCCCGCCACCGTAGTCATCAGCTGCAGATCAAGCTCGGGGGCGAACAGCGCGGCGGCAATCGCCGCGGCGTCATCAATGCCGGGATCGGTATCCAGAATGATAGGTAAGCGCATCGTTTCTCCATAAAAAATGCCAGACGTTAAGTCTGGCATCTTCTCATACTGCGGCGGAAAAGAACTTACTCTACTTCACGGACATCTACGCGCAGCTCTTTCGGCACCTCGAAAACGATGTTCTCTTCGCGGCCTTCCAGCGGCACCGCTTCGCCGCCGCCCAGCTCCTGCAAACGCGAAATCACGTTCTGTACCAGGATATCCGGCGCCGATGCGCCCGCGGTCACGCCGACGCAATCCGCTTCTTTGACCCAGGCTTCCTGGATATCGGTCGCGTCGTCGATCAGATAGGCCGCTTTCCCCATCCGCTGCGCCAGCTCGGCAAGGCGGTTAGAGTTAGAGGAGTTCTTCGACCCCACCACCAGCACCACGTCGGCCTGCCCGGCCAGCGCGCGGACGGCTTCCTGGCGGTTAGTCGTGGCGTAGCAGATATCATCTTTACGCGGCCCGACGATTTTCGGGAAACGCTCGCGCAGAGCGTCAATCACGTCGGAGGTATCGTCGACGGAGAGCGTCGTCTGTGTCATAAACGACAGCTTAGCGTCGTTTTTCACGTCCAGCGTCCAGACATCGTCCGGCGATTCCACCAGGTACATCCCCCCCTGCGGGTTGCTGTACTGCCCCATGGTGCCTTCAACTTCCGGGTGACCGGCGTGGCCAATCAGAATGGACTCTTCGCCGCGGCGGCTGGCGCGGGCGACTTCCATATGCACTTTAGTCACCAGCGGGCAGGTGGCGTCAAAAACCGTCAAATCGCGGCTTTTCGCCTCGTTGCGAACGGCCTGAGAGACGCCGTGGGCGGAGAAAATCAGGATGGCGCCGTCCGGCACTTCGCTAATCTGCTCGATAAAAATAGCGCCGCGTTGACGCAGGCTGTCGACAACATAGCGGTTGTGCACGACTTCATGACGCACGTAGATCGGCGCGCCGTATAGCGTCAGCGCATTTTCAACAATGCTGATAGCGCGGTCAACGCCTGCGCAGAAGCCGCGCGGGTTAGCCAACAGAATCTGCATCTTACCCCTCCAGCGCCGGATCGATCTCCAGCACTTCAACATCAAAATGAACGGTACGCCCGGCCAGCGGATGATTGAAATCAACGGTGATCGAATCGCCGTTCACTTCGCGGATCACGCCGGGCATTTCGCTGCCATCCATTGCGGTAAAGAGCATTATCGCGCCGACTTCCGGCTCGCCCGCGTCGATAAACTCCCGGCGCGAGAAATATTGAATCAGGTCCGGGCTCGGTACGCCAAACGCGGCGTCCGGCTCCAGCGAAAAGGTGGTTTTATCCCCTTCTTTCAGCCCCAGCAGATGCTGTTCCAGACCTTCAGAAAGCGAGGTATCGCCCAGGCGAAAGAGCGCGGGTTTACCGTTATTGCGGGTTGACTCTGCGGTGGAGCCATCGTCGAGCTTTAAGGTGAAGTGCACCAGCACCGCACTGTTGCTCTGTACTGATTTAGACATGCAGGTTGCTCACTTGTTTTGCCCGGCGGCAGCGCCGCCGGGCGAGTTTGTTACGCCTGTTTCTTCGCAGCCGCGTTCGGTAAAAAGCCTTCCAGCACAATCAGCGCCGCGCCGATACAGATAGCGGTATCGGCGAGGTTGAAGGTGGCGAAGTGCCAGTTCCCGACGTAGAAATCGATCATATCGACGACAAAACCATGCCACAGCCTGTCGAATAAATTCCCCAGCGCGCCGCCAATAATCAGGGCGTAGGCAATATTATTCAGCTTTTGCGTCGCCTTAGAACGATACATCAGCACCGCAAGGATCACGCAGATACCGATAGCGATACCGGCGAAGAACCAGCGCTGCCAGCCGCCGCTGTCGGCGAGGAAGCTAAAAGCCGCGCCATAGTTGCGCGCATAGTGCAGATTAAGCGATGGGAACAGCGACACCGTATCCCCCAGAGCGAAGTTCTGGAGGATCAGGAATTTACTGCCTAAATCGATAATCAGCACGGCTACGACGACCCACAGCCAGCGTAGCCCCGTTGAACAAATCGGTTTACTCATCAGGCAAACTTACGTTTTTCGCCGTCACCGGCGATGTTGCTGACACAGCGTCCGCAGATATCCGCGTGTTCCGCCACCTTGCCGATATCCGTGGTGTAATGCCAGCAGCGCGGGCACTTGTCACCTTCGGCTTTACTCAGCACGACTTTCAGACCTTTGAGCAGTTCACTCTGCCAGGCGTCGGCCGGAGCCTGCGCATAATCGGCAACGTTCGCCCCTGAGGTCAACAGGACAAATCGCAATTCATCGCCCAGCGCGTTCAGCTTCGCCGCGAGATCGGCATCGGCGTACAGCGTTACCGCCGCTTCCAGAGAGCCGCCCACCTGCTTGTCCGTACGAGCCTGTTCGATAACCTTGTTGACTTCGCCACGCACCTTCAGCAGCGCGTCCCAGAAACCGTCGTTCATCGCTTCGTCAGCGTCCAGGCCAAACAGGCCGGTATACCATTCGCCGGTAAAGACGTATTTCTCGCGGTCGCCCGGCAGGTAACCCCAGATTTCGTCAGCGGTGAAGGACATGATCGGCGCCATCCAGCGCACCAGCGCCTCGGCAATATGGTACAGCGCGGTCTGGCAGCTACGACGCGCGATGCTGTCAGCCTTGGTGGTGTACTGGCGATCTTTAATGATATCGAGCCAGAACGAGCCCATTTCGATGGAGCAGAAGCGCATCAGGCGCTGCACCACTTCGTGGAAGTCATAGGATTCGTAGGCTTTGACGATATCGTCCTGCGCCGCTTGCGCGCAGCCTACTGCCCAGCGGTCCAGCACGACCATCTCTTCCGGTTTCACCATATCTTTTGCCGGATCGAAACCGTTGAGGTTCGCCAGCAGGAAGCGCGCAGTGTTACGGATACGACGATAGCTGTCAGCGGCGCGTTTGAGGATCTCGTCAGAGACCGCCATTTCGCCGGTGTAGTCGGTGGAAGCCACCCACAGGCGCAGAATATCCGCGCCCAGCTTGTTCATCACGTCCTGCGGAGAAACGGTGTTGCCGATAGACTTGGACATCTTGCGGCCCTGGCCATCAACGGTAAAGCCGTGGGTCAGTACCTGGCGATAAGGCGCTTTGCCCTTCATCGCGGTAGAGATCATCAGGGATGACATAAACCAGCCGCGGTGCTGGTCGGAGCCTTCCAGATACATATCGGCGGCGTGACCGGCGAATTCAGGACGCACGTCAACGACGGAAGAGTGGGTCGAGCCGGAGTCAAACCAGACGTCCAGCGTATCCGGCACCTTCTCGTAGCTATCCGCGTCGGCGCCGAGGATGTCGCGGGAATCGAGATCCCACCACGCCTGGATGCCGTCGACTTCTACGCGTTTCGCCACTTCTTCCATCAGTTCCAGCGTGCGCGGGTGCAGCTCCTGCGTCTCTTTATGCACGAACAGCGACATCGGTACGCCCCAGGTACGCTGACGGGAGATACACCAGTCAGGGCGGTTGGCGACCATCGATTCGATACGCGCCTGGCCCCAGTCAGGGATCCACTGCACGCCTTTGATTTCGGAAAGCGACTGTTTGCGCAGACCTTTTTGATCCATGCTCACGAACCACTGCGGCGTGGCGCGGAAGATGATCGGCGTTTTGTGACGCCAGCAGCACGGGTAGCTGTGCTGCATTTTTTCAACGTGCAGCAGCGCGCCTTTTTCTGACAGCAGCGCAACGACAACATCGTTGGCTTTAAAGACGTTTACGCCGTCCAGCGTTGGATAGGTTCCCGGCAGATAGGCGCCGTCCGGGCCAACCGGGTTCGCCACTTCCAGGCCATATTTTTGACCGATGACATAGTCATCCGGACCGTGGCCTGGCGCGGTATGCACCGCACCGGTACCCGCGTCCAGCGTGACGTGATCGCCCAGGATCGCCGGGACGTCAAAATCGAGGAACGGGTGCTTAAAGCGCATCAGCTCCAGCTCGGCGCCGTTCACCACCGCCAGGATGGTGTAATCAGCAATGCCGGCGCGCTTCATCACGCTGTCGACCAGGTCTTTTGCCAGGATCAGCGCCTGACCGTCAACCTGCACCAGCGCATAGTCAAACTCCGGGGAGAGCGAGATGGCGCGGTTCGCCGGCAGGGTCCACGGGGTGGTGGTCCAGATAACCAGAGAAACCGGGCCGTTGACGTCGGCCACGCCAAATTTCGCCAGCACCGCCGCTTTATCGGCCGCGTGGAACGCCACGTCGATGGACGGAGAGGTTTTGTCGTAATACTCGACTTCCGCTTCAGCCAGCGCGGAGCGGCAGTCTACGCACCAGTGCACCGGCTTAGCGCCTTTGTGCAGGTGGCCGTTGCCGATGATTTTACCCAGCGCGCGGATGATGTTGGCTTCGGTTTTGAAGTCCATGGTCAGGTACGGATGCGACCAGTCGCCCAGCACGCCCAGACGGATAAAGTCTTTACGCTGTCCGTCAACCTGGGTGGCGGCGTATTCGCGGCACTTAGCGCGGAACTCGGCGGCGGTGAATTTCTCACCCGGCTTGCCGTACTCCTGCTCCACTTTCAGCTCGATCGGCAGACCGTGGCAGTCCCAGCCCGGTACGTACGGAGAGTCATAGCCCGCCAGCCCTTTGGACTTAACGATAATGTCTTTCAGAATCTTGTTAACCGAGTGACCAATATGAATGCTGCCATTCGCATAAGGAGGGCCATCATGCAGAATGAAGGTTTTTTTGCCTTTTTTGGCTGCACGAATGATGCCGTACAGGTCATCATCGGTCCAACGCGCCAGCATTCCCGGTTCACGCTTGGCGAGGTCGCCGCGCATCGGGAACCCTGTTTCCGGCAAATTCAGGGTCGATTTATAGTCACTCATCAGATTCTCGGTTCCGTATTTCGGTTTGATAAACACCGTCAGGGTTATGCCTGGCCGGTTAGCCCAAAGAAGTCGCGGGCCGTTAACTCATCACGTGCGATTTGCGTTTTCAGCTCATCAAGCGACGCAAATCGCTGCTCGTTACGTATTTTTTTACGCAGTATTACATCTATATGGCGACCGTAGAGGTCCATTACAACATCCAGGAGATGAACTTCCAGCTGCTGACGCACGCCGGAGACCGTTGGACGAGTACCAATGTTGGCGACCCCCATAAAAGGTTTGTCGCCAAGCCCTGTCACTTCTACCGCATAGACCCCTTTTACCGGGGAAACCTGACGGCGCAGCGGTAAATTCGCCGTCGGGAAGCCTATTGTGCGCCCGAGCTCATCGCCGTGCACGACGCGACCGGAGATAGTAAACGGATGCCCCAGCAGCGTCTCCGCGAGGGGCAGATCGTCGTCCGCCAGCGCCTGACGTACCGCCGTGCTGCTGATGCGCACGCCGCCTTCACAGAAGGTTTGAGTGCTGGTGACGTCAAAGCCGAACTCCACGCCGGCTTTTTGCAGTAACAAGAAATCCCCCTGGCGACCGGCGCCAAAGCGGAAATCATCGCCAACGGCGAGGAACTGGACGCCCAGCTGGCGCACCAGCAGTTCGCTGATAAAGTCCTGGGCGGTCAATGCCGCAAAGCGCCGATCGAAGCGCACGCACAGTACGTAATCGACACCGCTTTCGGCCAGATAATTCAGCTTCTCACGCAGGCGCGTTAAACGCGCGGGCGCTTTATCGGCGGCAAAAAGCTCAAGCGGCTGTGGTTCAAAAATCATCACCACCACCGGTAAGCCACGCTGGCGACCTTCTGCGCGCAAACGCTGCAATAATGCCTGGTGCCCGCGATGCACGCCGTCAAAATTTCCAATGGTCAGCACACACCCGTGCGGGGCCTGACTGAGATTATGTATGCCGCGTATCAGCTTCATGTCTGGCTCAAAACAGTGAAAATCGTCCGAGTATACCTTGTACAACTGGCGACGTTAACCAGCGATTGCACCTCTTCACCGAAAGATCCCGGGAATTCATTCACTCAGCGCGAGATTGCGGGAAAATCTCTCCAGCGTCGTCGATTTTTATGGTCGAAAGGCTGTATTCGCCTGCAACAAGCTGGTAGAATCTTGCGCCATCACTACGTAATAAAGCGTTGTTGGTTTAAACGACGCTTATTTGCACAAATCCATTGACAAAAGAAGGCTAAACGGGCATTCTCCTCGGCCTTTGAATTGTCCATATAGAACACATTTGGGAGTTGGACCTTGGCTAATATCAAATCAGCTAAGAAGCGCGCCGTTCAGTCTGAAAAGGCCCGCAAGCACAACGCTAGCCGTCGCTCTATGATGCGTACTTTCATCAAGAAAGTATACGCAGCTATTGAAGCTGGCGACAAAGCTACTGCACTGAAAGCATTTAACGAAATGCAACCAATCGTGGACCGTCAGGCTGCTAAAGGTCTGATCCACAAAAACAAAGCTGCGCGTCATAAAGCAAACCTGACCGCTCAGATCAACAAACTGGCTTAATCGCCTGCTTGTTGTCGCTTTGTAAAAAAACCCGCGAAAGCGGGTTTTTTTATGCCTGTCGTTTATCACGTAATACGTCACGACTCGCGTTCTGGTTATCGCAGCCAGCTCATGCTTCCGCATGAACTGGTGGGGTATTTTCCGCGCGGCAAGAAACCGTTCTGGCCTATGCCTGAGGCGGCGTAAAGAGCGCCGAATAGTCGCGATGACAAATACGCTGCACCGCTGGATGCTGGATCATTCGTTCGGCAAAGATGGCGTGATACTCCTCCATGACGTTGTCCATGCGTCCGATCTCGACTATCGACTCATCGCTATAGAAATCATGCGCATAGAGCGTCGGCGCGACAAATATCGCATTGTGCGCCGCGCCGAAGGCCTTCATCAACGCCGCATCATCAAACTCGCCCAGAATCTCCACCTGCAAACCCTGCGAGTTAAACCAGTTCAGCAGCTTGCGCCCTAACATAGAACGGCGGCCGGGGATCAGCAAACGGCGTTCTTCCAGACAGCCGGGGAACGGTTTTTCCGGCGGCGGATTCATGCACCAGAAGCTCACGCTGCACTCGCCGATTTTCACCGAAAACAGCCCTTCCTGCTGGGTGGAATCGATGGGGCAGTCGGAGATAATCATATCGAGTTTATGCTGGCTTAGCTGCTCCAGCAGCATTTCGTGGGTCGACTCGAAGCAGCGTAAATGGATCTGTTCATTCTCGACGACGGCGGCATCCAGTACGCCGCTCACCAACCTTTTCGACAGCGCATCCGCAACGCCAACATCAAACAGCAGATTCGACTCTTTACGGTAGTTAACGATGTCGAGCATTTCCTGGCTCAGCGTAAACATGCGATCCGCATAGCGGAACACCAATTCACCTAATTCGCTAGGCTCCAGCCCCCTTCCTTTACGCTTGAACAATTTCCCCTGCAGGCGTTCTTCCAGCGCCTTAATTTGCCCGGTAATGGTCTGCGGCGTCAGGAACAGCGCTTCCGCCGCGCCAACAACGGAGCCCTCTTTGTAGACATGCCAGAAGTAGTACAGGTGGTTGTAGTTGATATGCGACATGCTTCTCTCCCTGATAATGTCCAGGAGAGCCGTAGCGGCTCTCCGTGAGATGTTAAGCCGCGTAGCCCGAATCCGTTACGCGCTTACGCAATATTATGTATCCCGTGACGGCCGATAATATCGATCCAATCAGGATGCCAAGCTTGGCCCAGTTGATCAATCCGGGGTCGACGCTACCGAAGGCCAGGGTGGCAATAAAAATCGACATTGTGAAGCCAATCCCACACAGGATGCCGACCGCCATAATTTGCTTACAGGTGGTTCCTTCGGGTAACGAAGCCCATTTCAGCTTCAGCGCCAGCCAGCAGAAGACGCTAATACCCAACGGCTTACCGATAAACAGCCCGGCAATAATACCCAACGGCAGCAGTGAGGTCAGCCCTTCTACCGTGACGCCCTGCAAAGAAACGCCCGCGTTAGCGAAGGCGAACAGGGGCAGGATCAGGAATGCCACCCACGGATGCAGCACGTGCTCAAGCTGCTTCGCCGGCGATTTGCCGTTCTGCTCTTTTAGCGGGATCATAAAGCCGACAATGACCCCGGCCAGCGTTGCGTGAACCCCCGACTTAAGAACCGCGGTCCAGAGTATGGCGCCCACCAGAATATAGATCCCGGTACGCCGTACGCCGCACAGATTTAACCCCGCCAGCACAGCAATGGCTCCGGCAGCGACAACCAATGAGACGACGGAAAGATCGTGCGTATAGAACAGCGCAATAATAATAATGGCGCCCAGATCGTCGATAATGGCCAGCGCCATCAGGAAAATCTTCAGCGCGGCGGGCACCCGATTCCCCAGCAGCGCCAGCACGCCCAGCGCGAAGGCAATATCGGTGGCGGCCGGAATTGCCCACCCTTCTCTGGCAATCGCATCCTGGCCGTTAAACGCCAGGTAGACCAGCGCCGGAACCACCATTCCGCCCAACGCCGCGACCACCGGAAACACCGCCTGGCGACGGCTGGCCAATGCCCCCTGATTCATTTCACGCTTCACTTCCAGACCGATAAGCAGGAAAAATACCGCCATCAGCGCGTCGTTAATCCACAACAGCATGTTCTTGTTGATCTCTAACGCACCGATGCGCAGCTGGACGGGCGTTTCCAGGAAAGAGCGATACAGGCCGCTGGTCATGCCGGTATTGGCTAATAACATGGCCATGATAGCGGCCAGGATTAAGATAATGCCCCCGGAAGCATCGCTCTGAAAAAAACGCTGCAGATGTTTCACTTTTACCTCACCATATCCGCAAACAACTCGATAAAAGCATAATACATATGCGGAAACCTCGAAAAAATCAGTTTTAAATTGCCATTACATTCGTTTTTTACGAATTAACCCTCATCAAGAGATTGGCCGTCCGCTCGTCAATGGGTGACGCTGCGTTGTCCGAACAGGAAGTCAGAGGTACGCCAGCCCCATCCTCAACGGCCATAAGGAAAGAATCCGTATCGCCATCTTCATGGTTATGCGTATTAGCTTAGCGTGAATGGGATGATGCATGAGCGGTTGCCGCGATCGTCGACTTTTTTATGTCCCCATAAGATATTTAAAAATTATACCAATGGGAAATCTCTCTTTACGTCATTAGCATGATTGACAGGATAATCAATATATGAATATCTCGACAATTTCCGTACCAAGAAAGTTTAAAAGGTGACTACTAATACTAATAAACACCTTTGCCCTGAAAAGTATTAAAAAGCCGTGGGTAATTTTTTCATATCTATTAAACGGCCGCCATCAATAGTTATATAGCCGCCTTTTTTCAGTTCAGAGAGAAGCTTCATGGTACGGCTACGGGAAATTCCTGTTCGGCGTTGAATGAAGTTAAGCACATTAATACTTTGTCGATATTCGCTGGCATAAGCCCAAAGCTCGATTAATAACGATCTCACCTTCAGATAAGAATCCACACCGACCAGTTCACGATCGCGTACGCTCATGACCATCAGACGATAGGCAAGTATTCGTGCGACATCGTGCCACAGATCGCACTCATCAACAGTCTTGATAAAGTCGGGCAGAGACACTGCGCGTCCGCTGCACTTCGTTTCCGCTATCAGAAAGTGTTCTGGCCGGGTCGGAACATTGTAAGTCACCCCATAACTATCGACTAATCCGATAATGGCGGGAGCAAAAGAGGAATTAACATGAAGTCCGCTGCCACAGCGGCAAAAGGAAAATATACCGGACTCCAACAGCACAATTTTATTTTCCCCGTCTGAATTCAGTAAAAACTCATCTCCGGGAGCCAAATTAAAAGGTTTACCGAAGGACCATAGCGAGGCGAAGAGTGCATCAAGCGCTGCATGCGGTTTAGCCTGTTGGGAAAAAAGATAGGAATGCAGGGTATTCCCATTATCATTTTCAGCAACGTCTAATTTCATTTTTCATTATTACCATAATCATAGATTACCCCAAGATATACTTAACGGAGGTTATCTTCAATTCATTATAAACATCCTCCCGGAAGTATATTTTTAGCCGCAAGCACGAAAACGCAATACTTAGCACAAAGCGCAAATTCTTAATATAAACTTCAACAACCACAAATAAATCGCAAAACAAAAAATTAACATAACAATAAAATAACTGCTGAAACTATCTCTCACGAAATAAAAATACACTAAAAATAGTGATTCAGAAATTAAATATTCTGAATCACTATGAACAGCGATGCATTTTTCAGGCGCTATGGCGGGGTAAATGTGACATTAACTGAAATAGGCCGGTGCGGTATAATACTCAACCATTTTATCTGCCAGCCAACCGCCATCTTCACCATTAGAGTGAATGGTGGTTATGCTTACCGTCGAGCCGCCGCCCCACAGTACTGAGAAAACATGGTAGTCGGGTAGATTCAATGCCTGCATTTGCCCCCAGTCGTAACCCTTATCCTGGCGTAAAAAGTCACCGACGGTCGCCGCGCCGTAAGTTGCGCTATTCACCGCCGTATTGAGCAGATCTGACGCGATGGTATCGAGATCGCAGCCAATACGCGCATCGCCCATAAAGAAGCTTCCGCCCGATGCGTAATGCGCGGCGGCAATTTTACTGCTGCCTTCATCCACGGTTGGCATATGGCCGCCCGGAATTTGCCACAGCATTGCCGGTTTACGCAGCGCTTTAGCCGCGTGTTTTACCATCCCCAGATAATTAAACCAGCAGGTCGCGTTCCAGGCATAGTGCGCTAATGCATCAGGGCTAAAGCAATCGCGCTCAAATTTATCAAAAGCGATAAAGTCTGGCGCATACTCACCGCTATAGACACCCAGCTCATTGATAAAGTTGGCGATAGCGGTCCCCTGCGCGGCCGGATCGGCGTTCGGCCTGAGTACCCAATCTGCCGTTCCCGTCGCCCATACGTTTGTCTGCCAGCCGAATGCCACATCCGGCGCGAACTGCCGCACAATGTAGTTGATCGCCTGGACATAACCGTAGAGATCGTTAGAAAACGTCGGCAACACCGGCGCGCTGAATCCCGGAAGCGCAGGCAAAGCATTAATCGCGGCCGCCAGTTGGACATTAACCTGCATGCTATTCGCTTGACGCACCGCAGCGTAGCCATACGGCTCCTGCTGCATCGCGCCAAGAAAATCGGGGTTCAGCACAAAGGTGGCGGGAACCGGATGCTCGTCATCCTTCCAGAATTGCGCCGCGAGACACTGGGTGATGAAGTTGCCAAAATGGTTACGCAACCGCTGAGCGTCCTGGAGATCGGCGAGCGCGCTGCCGCCGCTGGCATTGGCGGTATACACCACCATGACCGGCATTACGCAACGGCCCGCCTCTTTTTCAATCTCACGTACCAGAGGAACGGTTTTGTGAATCGGGAGCGAATCATAATCAAGAAAGCCGTCGCCGTTTTTATCCACTTCCGCAGCCGGGACGGGGTCACCGCCGCCATCAAAACCATCGTATTTAAACAGGGCGCTAAAGGGGACGTCGCGGTATAGCGATACGGTGTCCGCCGCATTCACCGTCACGCCACCGTGGGCGAGATAGTTTGGCCAGCCTTTAACCTGCAAGGGAACGCCCTGAACAAACTCCAGGGTGATATGGTTGACGCTTTGCAACAGCCGCAGCGGCGCGTCCGGTTCACAGCGCCACGGCGTCCCGGAGAGATAAACCTCTGGCGCCTCAACGCTGTACTGGCCAGGAGCCATAGGCATCGCCAGCGTTTGCAGATGGGGAGTGCTCTCCAGCATCAGAGTATATTGATATTGCCCATAGCAGAACCGATAGCGCTGGGGCGAAACGCCCTCAGGCAAGCCCAGTATAGTGGCCTGAACCTCAACAAAACCATGGCTATCAACCTCCGTCTGCCGGAAACCGACGAGCACCTCTTTCGCCCCCCCTTGTTCAGGGGTAAAAATAGTCGGCTGGGCGGGAGTCGTCACCATCTGGTTATTGATAACCGCAGGTTGCAAACCCATCTGATAGCGGTGCCCCGCGGTAAGCCGGGTCACCAGCTGCATTTGATTGAGGGGCATTGTCAGGGTTCTTTCGCAGACGCCAGATTCCGTCCACAGCTCAACCACCATTTCCGCGCCGATGAACTCAGAGGCATCGACAGTCAGGCGTACCGAAGCCAACGGTACTGGCGATTGATACGCAATCCGGCAGGTTTGGGCGTCATGACCGGAAACAAGCTTAAGCGGATACGTCGATTCAACGGGCGCAATCCGCATATCATCATTGCACAGCTCCAGCACGGTGATAGCGTAATCGCCGGCGCTAAGATCGCCGATGACTAAAGCCTGTCCCCACTCGCCGGCAAAGCGTTGTGATGTTGCGTCTGGATAGCGCAGATCGATGGTCGGCTTGAGGGTTGTGCTTTCCGCCAACGGTGGAAACTGAATTTCAATCGTCCCCTGACGGCCAGGATCGTGCGCCAGGGTTGCGGTTAAGCCGCACATCGTGACCGGAGTTTGGGTCGCGGAAAGAAAGAACTGCAGCTCGGCGCTGGCCCCGGCCGTCAGCCAGAACTCGCCATCATGATGAATGGTAATCGTATTTTTCTCGATGGGCCAACCGCCGTCGCTGCCCAGCGTCACGGGCTTATTGCCGAGCAAAGAACCGCTGAACGGGCTGTAAGGATCGGGATGCCCGCTGGCGGTAAACTCCAGCTTAAGTTGATTAAGATCGATAGAGTGGGAATAGAGATTGGTCAGCGTCAGGGTGACGCGCTGATACCAGCTGGTCGTACTCAGCTGGCTTGCCGCAATAACCATCCCTTCCTCTTCCTCAACCGCATCATCACCCTGCTCTTGAGGTTCCGGAGCAACCTCATCCGTTTCCTCATCAGCAGGGATATTGTCTTCAGGTTCGGGCTTCAGGCTATCAGTATCATCATCGGCGGGAACTTCAGGTTCTGGCTCAACCTCATCTGCAGCGTCATCCGTTGTCTCGTCTTGTGCCGAAGAGGCCAGCGTTAATGTGAAGGTCGAGAGTTTTACCGGAACCTGAGTGGCGGCAAAACTGAAGAATAACGTACCGCTTTCGCCCGGCTGCAGTAACAGCTGCTGGCTGTTATTAATAATGATTTCATTGACGTCAACGGTCCCCTGTGATTTACCGCTTAACGTAAGAGGCATGTCCCCTTTGAGGGTACCGCCAAAATTTCCCCACGGATCCTGATGGCCGGACCCGGTAAAGCTAATGACCGCATGATTCATATCCACGGCACGGTTATTTTCATTGGTGATGGTTAACGTGATTTTCTGATACCAGCTATTCACATCGATCTGGCTGTTTTTAATCGAGACCGTCATTGACAACACTCCTCGTTCCCTGGTGGAAAAAGCCCCGGTTTTCCGGGGCTTGTATTGTTGAACTCAATCCTTTTCCTTTAATGAAAAGGATTAGTAAGCACCAAGGTCAGTCCATGCCTGGCCCGCAGCGCAGTTCAGGTCCGGCTGATCGCCCTGAGACCACCATTTCACCTGGTAGTTATGGCCTTTCCAGCTTACCGTTTCGAATGACCCCCAGTTCCCACCGTACACGGTTGCGGCATCCCACAGCGGATAAGGCGTAGTCGCGTCATCCCCCGAAGTCTCATCTTCTGCCGGCGTGGTATCTTCTTCCGGCTCTACGGGCACAACGCTATCTTCCTCTTCCGGCTCAGGTTGAATCTGAGACGCAGCCGGAACGGCGACCAGCACGAAACGCTGCTGGGTAGAAGGCTCGCCCCAGACATCCCGGACAAACAGGGTGAACTGGAAGTTGGTTTTAACGGAAACGTCCGGAACGACGAACTCGATCACGGGAACGGTTTTGTCAGCCACGGTGATTTCAGACGGAACACCCCAGCTGAAGGTGATATCGTCTTTATCTTCGTCAGAGGATCCTTCACCGGAAAGCTGTACGGTAGAGCCGCCGACGACGCGCAGTTCAACGGCGGCTTTCGGCGCGTGGTTCACGTCGGTAGTCGCATCTTCTTCATCCGATTCATCCGCCGGGTCGACGTTGATGCCTTCGAAATAGAACGGCTCCATATCGATAACTTCAGACGCCATTTCATAGCCCAGACCTTCACGGGCGGCGTTAACCAGCACGCCGTTGTCCTGGTCGATTGTCCAGGTGAACAGCGCGCCCAGGCCGAGGCTGGCGGCGTATTCACCCTTGGCTTTCACCGTGCGCGGCGTATCCAGGGACATGAACAGTTTGCTGTCAGGGTTGTAGAGGTAGTCCGCGTCGGCAACCTTGTCGGTGTAAACGTTGAAGCCGTTACGGCCTTTCTGGTTTTCCAGATCCAGGTAGTTATAAATGATGTCGTACCATTCGGTGGTACCCGATTCGAAGGAGCCGACGGTGGTGCCGGTGCCCGGGTTATAGGTGCCTTTCAGCGGGGACAGGGATTCCAGCTCCGCGTTGCGCCCGTTACGGGTGTAGGCAGCGTAACCAATGTTGATGCGCTCTGCCGGGAAGCCTTCGGACAGCAGATGGCCGACAACGGTATCCACCCCCCAGCCGCCTTCTTCCAGCGCCTTCAGGTTGGTGTGGTGGGTCACGCTCTCCGCCCACGGGGTACCGAAGAAGTCATAGGTCATGACGTTGATACCGTACAGGCCCGCTTCCAGCAGCGCATTGACGTTGGAGTAGCCGAGCGTCTTGACCACCGCCGAGCTGGCAATGGAGATTTTGACGTTGCTCAGGCCTGCGGCGTCCAGCTGCTTACGCAGTTCGCCAATCAGCAGGGCGTAGTTCTCGCCGTCTTCCGGGCCGTACGGGTTGCCCGCGCCTTCGGCGTTCGGATATTCCCAGTCGATATCCACTTCGCTGAACATCGGGAACTGTTTGAACAGTTTTACCACGCCTTTGGCAAAGACCTTACGCGCGGCGTCAGACGCGGCGGTTTCATGGAAACCGTTGCTCATGCTCCAGCCGCCGATGCTCATGGACAGCACCAGGTCGTGGCCCTGCTGCTTCGCTTTGGCCTGCAGATCGCGCAGGCCGCCGAGCAGGCCTTTAGTATTACTCTGGGTCACGGTCTTCGGATCGACATCCCAGCCGCTGACGGTGTGGCCAACGTTAACGTAAGACTGGAAGTCGCCCCACGGGTCGAGGAAGGTGGGCTCGTACTTCACTTTTCCGCACTGATCGGCACCTTCGGCAACCACGTCGCGCCACAGGTTGTCTACTTTGTGGAAGCCGGTCACGCCGACGAAACCGACGATGATTTTGTCGTAGGCGGTAGGAGAAACGTTGGCCAGGTCGTAGCCGCGACCGCGGTTATCTTTTGAATCATCGCCCTGCAGACGACCATCATACTGTGACCAGTCGGTGTAGTAGCCGAAGACTTTGGGTTTGGTGGTGGAGGCTTTGTATTTGTTATAGACCGGTTTAGCGACGCGAGCGGAGGTATAGCTGTATGCGCTCACTTCTGTTGCCGGGTTAAAGCCGTCTGCGGCGTTGCTGGTTTCGGTCAGCGTATCGCCTTGAATCAATTTGCTGGTAGCCATTTTTAATTTCCTTTTAAGTTTGAAAATTGTCGCAGTTCGTTCTGCCGGGCCAATAATCCAATCCTTACGAGGCGATGGCTAATCACAAAACATCACGTTTTCGATACAGACTTCACGCTAATTTATGAGGCTAAAATGATAGTAATAATCTCCGGCTCATCAGCAGGTAAACGCATCTCATCAAAACGGGATTAAAACATCAGCAGCATAGTAAATATCATTAATCACCTAGTTAAATATCATTTAACTTACATGAGATTATGTGATTAAGCTCTCACCATCAAATGACATTACAATAATACGGATGACAAGTAATAGATTAAGACAATTCTCGTACAATATATTTAACGCAAGCAAACAGGATCATATCTAAAGGACGACAATATGAAAACTTATCTCATCAACGACAATTGCGTTTATAATGAAGGAAAGTATGAACTGAGAACCGCTTCCAACTCAAAGGTCATTAAAATGACGGCAATGAGGGCGAAGTGTCTTAGCTTCATCATCGAAAATGCTGATATGGATATTATTGAGCGCCAAAAAATAACCACAGAGTTATGGGGAAGTCGTAGCCATTTTGTCAATGATGCAAATTTAACGCAAATACTCTACCTGATCAGACGAGATCTGAAGTCGCTTGGAATAAACGATCTCTTTATCACCATCCCAAGACAAGGCATTCAGGTTAATAAAGAGATCCCTATTAAAGCAATGGAAAGCAAGAAGAAAGAAAACAAACGACAGGTTTTCAGAAAGACGCTGGCAGCATTAACCACGGTCTTTTCTGTCACCCTCGGTACAGTGATGTATTTGCATATTCATTAATTCAAGGAGAGAAAAAATGAACCCAATCATTGATGGCATTTTGGCGATGGAAGGTGGTTACAGCCTGAACCCGAAAGATAAAGGTGGTGCAACCAACTGGGGAATCACTGAGGCGACAGCCCGGGCCCATGGTTATACCGGTGAGATGATCAACCTGACGCGAACTGAAGCATTTTCTATTCTCGAAGAAGATTATTGGATTAAACCTGGCTTCGAGCAGATATCAACACTCTCCTGGCCCATTTCCTTTGAACTCTGCGATGCCGCAGTCAATATTGGCCCCCACTATCCCTGCGTGTGGCTACAGCGCTGGCTAAATGCACTAAATCGGGAAGAAAGAAGCTACCAGGATATCAAAACCGATGGCAAGATTGGCCCCCGAACGCTCGCGGCCCTCAAGTATTTTCTGACCTTACGGGGTAAGCAGGGGGAGGAGGTATTAGTCAAAGCGCTCAACTGCAGCCAGGGCGCCTACTACCTGGATATCACTGAAAAAAATAGACAAAATGAAGAGTTCATTTTTGGCTGGATGAAAGCCAGAGTCAAATAACACGATTATTTAATTATAGCTAATAAAAGACTCAGGGATGAGCCTTTTATCATGATCGATATACATTAAAGATGTAGTTAATGTATTTTTGCGTCGTCCAGCGCTTTTTTAATTTTCTCGCCAAGAATTTTTAAAATCGGCCCTGCAAATACTCCGCCAAGACCGGCGGCGAGTAGCACCATATTAAAACTAAGCTCTTTTTCAATCGCTACAGCGCTGAGCAAAAAACTGGTAAAACAGGAAACCACCACCTGGGTCAAACAGTGCATGATTCCCTTATGGGAATGATCGTCACCCTCTTGCCTATCACGGCGGATAAGATAGCTAACAAATCCCCCCCAGGCGCCGGTAGCAATAATTGTGAACAATATTTCGACTTCCAGCAAAACGACTTCCGTGGTTTCGAGATGGTTGGGAATAGACATAGTACACTCCTTGATTAACTCATATAAAAAGGCACCACCAGAGTGTAGGTAGGTTGACTATTTTAAAATAATCAAAGAGTATCAAACCAAACCATATTTGATATAGTGTTTGAAAAGATACTCCTCAGCGACGAAATGATGACAGCGTGTGTAACCGGGAGACAACTTCGTTAATGATGGATATATTTTTACTATTTTTGTCCCATGATGCATAAATCTGTATAGATTTGAACGTGAGTTCAGGTGGCGGCTGAACAAACTTAATATCATATTTGCGCTGATTTTTATAAAAAAGTGCCAGCTTTAACGGCATTAATGCGATTAATGAGGTGCGTTCAATCATACTTAACATCCCATTAAGTGAATCGCTGCGATAGCCGATAATGCGCGATCCTTTATAATAAAGATTATCTTTAAAAAGTCCTTTATCATTTATAATCATCGGAGAATACCTACCCAGTTGATACATCGCGTGACGAGAAGAATAGAAATGATGTAATGAGATATGAGGTAAGGTACTCAGGATATGGTTGCTGGCGAAAATGCAAACAAAGCTCCTGAAGCTGTCGATAAGCTGATTATCAATTCCCGGGATATTCAACGGCTCGCTGCTAATCAGAAGATCGCATTCCGCAGTGAGTAGTAAATCAGCCAGCACCTCGCGGGAAAGATTTCGTGATGAATAATGATTTAGTAACACGTGCTCAAAGATATCGTCTGCATATAGCTGAGAGAGGTAGTAAGTCTCAACGATATCTCCGCCTAAAATAGTCATCCTGGCGTCAGCGTTATCTTTTTTGTCGGAAATAAATGTGCTCTCTACCAATTCCATCACCTGACGGAAATTTTGATAGATTTCAATCGCCTTCGCGGTAGGTAACAAACCATCTTTACCACGAACAAACAACTCTTCCTGATAATACCCTTGTAAACGGCGGAGCGCCAATGACACGGCAGAAGGGGTAATTCCAAGTTTTTTGGCTGCTTTAGCAGCATTTCCAGCCGAAATAACAGCGTCAAGAGTCTTGATTAAATTATAATCAAAATCCTTATTGGCACCTTTCGATCCCATCCGCTGTAGGCCTCTAAAAATGAAAAAAGCAATATAGATAATACTCAAAATAAATCAATTGTTAGCCCTGATAAATAATAGGTTAATTTAAATAGTGTAGAAGCCGGATAGAAAAAAGCCTGGGCACGAAGGCCCAGGCTTGAAGAAAGTCAGGAAATGAATAGCAATTAGCGCGTCAAATCATCGAAAAACTTCTTCACGCCATCGAAGAAACTTTTAGAGCGCGGACTGTTCTTCTCACCCGTTGGCCCACCAAAGCTCTCCTGAAGATCTTTCAGCAGCTGCTTTTGTTTATCGTTAAGGCCAACCGGAGTTTCAACCACCACGCGGCACAGCAGATCGCCCTGCGCACCGCCGCGCACGGACTTCACGCCTTTACCGCGCATCCTGAACAGCTTACCTGTCTGCGTCTCGCCCGGCACTTTAAGATTTACACGACCGTCCAGCGTCGGAACCTCAATCTCTCCGCCGAGAGCGGCCATGGTGAAGTTAATCGGGACTTCGCAGTACAGATTATTTCCTTCACGCTCGAAAATGGCGTGCTGCTTAACCTGGACCTGTACATACAGATCGCCAGCAGGTGCGCCATGCTCGCCCGCTTCACCTTCACCTGCCAGACGAATACGGTCGCCGGTATCGACGCCCGCCGGGATTTTAACCGACAGCGTTTTGGTTTTCTCAACGCGACCATGACCGTGGCATTTATTGCACGGATCTTTAATCAGCGTACCGCGCCCCTGGCAATGCGGACAGGTCTGCTGAACGGCGAAGAAACCCTGGCGCATCTGGACCTGGCCCGCACCGTGACAGGTTGGGCAAGTCTGCGGCTGGCTACCCGCTTTAGCTCCGCTGCCGTGGCAAACGTCGCACTCTTCCAGAGTCGGGATACGGATCTCTTTGGTTACGCCGCGAACGGCTTCTTCGAGCGTCAGATCCATGTTATAGCGCAGGTCCGAGCCGCGCGCTGCGCGCTGGCGACCGCGTCCGCCGCCAAAGATATCGCCGAAAACATCGCCAAAGATATCGCTGAAATCCGCGCCGCCGCCAAAACCGCCGCCGCCGCCGCCCATGCCGCCCTGCTCAAACGCGGCGTGACCGTACTGATCGTAGGCTGCACGCTTCTGGGCATCGGTCAGGATTTCATACGCTTCTTTGATTTCTTTGAATTTAGCTTCAGCCTCTTTATCACCCTGGTTACGGTCCGGGTGATACTTCATGGCCAGGCGCTTATACGCCTTTTTGATTTCACGCTCTTCCGCTGTTCTGGAAACGCCTAAAATCTCGTAATAGTCTTGCTTTGCCATTGGTGTTTTTCAGCCCCTTAACATGCGTGCACGGGCGGAGAGGAAACCTCTTCGCCCGTGCCAGTGTTTTACCCGTTCAAAGGGCGATTATTTTTTGTCTTTCACTTCTTCGAACTCAGCGTCAACAACATCGTCGTCCTTCGCGTTGCTCTCGGAAGCGTCAGCGCCGCCAGCCTGCTGCTGAGCGTGCTGCTGCTGAGCGATTTCCATCAGCTTCTGGGAAGCCTGGGCCAGCGCCTGCATTTTCGCTTCAATATCGGCTTTATCTTCACCTTTCAGCGAAGTTTCCAGCGCGGTCAGCGCAGACTCGATAGCGGTTTTATCGTCAGCCGGCAGTTTATCGCCTGCTTCTTCAACCTGCTTACGCGTGCTGTGCAGCAGGTGGTCACCCTGGTTACGGGTTTGTACCAGTTCTTCAAACTTACGGTCAGCTTCTGCGTTAGCTTCAGCATCGCGTACCATTTTCTGAATTTCTTCTTCGTTCAGACCAGAAGAGGCTTTGATGGTGATCTTCTGCTCTTTACCGCTGTTTTTGTCTTTCGCGGACACATGCAGGATACCGTCAGCATCGATGTCGAAAGTCACTTCGATCTGAGGCATACCGCGCGGTGCCGGGTTGATACCATCCAGGTTGAACTGACCCAGAGATTTGTTATCCGATGCGCGTTTACGCTCACCCTGAATAACATGGATGGTTACCGCAGACTGGTTGTCTTCAGCAGTTGAGAACACCTGGCTGTGCTTGGTCGGGATGGTGGTGTTCTTATTGATCAGCGCAGTCATCACGCCGCCCATGGTTTCGATACCCAGAGACAGCGGGGTAACGTCCAGCAGCAGAACGTCTTTCACTTCACCCGTCAGGACGCCGCCCTGAACAGCAGCGCCAATGGCAACGGCTTCGTCCGGGTTAACGTCTTTACGCGGCTCTTTACCGAAGAACTCAGCAACTTTTTTCTGCACCATCGGCATACGGGTCTGACCACCGACCAGGATAACGTCCTGGATATCGGATACGGACAGGCCAGCATCCTGCAGAGCAACTTTCAGCGGCTCAATGGAACGGTTAACCAGATCTTCTACCAGGCTTTCCAGTTTCGCACGGGTCACTTTGATGTTCATATGTTTCGGACCGGTGGCATCTGCGGTGATGTACGGCAGATTCACGTCGGTCTGCTGAGCGGAAGAGAGTTCAATCTTCGCTTTCTCAGCGGCTTCTTTCAGGCGCTGCATCGCCAGCGGGTCGTTACGCAGGTCAATGCCCTGATCTTTCTTAAACTCGTCAACGAGGTAGTTGATCAGACGGGTATCGAAGTCTTCACCGCCCAGGTGGGTATCACCGTTGGTCGCCAGAACTTCGAAGGTTTTTTCGCCATCAACTTCGTCGATTTCGATAATGGAGATATCGAAGGTACCACCACCGAGGTCGTACACCGCGATAGTGCGGTTGCCGACTTCTTTATCCAGACCGTAAGCCAGCGCAGCGGCAGTCGGTTCGTTGATGATACGTTTGACTTCCAGACCTGCAATACGGCCGGCGTCTTTGGTTGCCTGACGCTGAGCATCGTTAAAGTAAGCAGGTACGGTGATAACCGCTTCAGTTACCGGTTCACCCAGGTAATCTTCAGCCGTTTTCTTCATTTTCTTCAGCACTTCGGCAGAGATCTGCGGCGGTGCGGTTTTAGTGCCTTTCACATCAAGCCATGCGTCGCCATTGTCTGCGGCAACGATTTTGTACGGCATGATAGAAACGTCACGCTGGACTTCTTCGTCCTGGAAGCGGCGGCCAATCAGGCGTTTAATCGCAAACAGGGTATTTTGCGGGTTTGTCACTGCCTGACGTTTAGCCGGCTGACCAACCAGAGTTTCACCATCCTGGGTATAGGCAATGATAGAAGGCGTGGTGCGATCGCCTTCGGCGTTCTCCAGCACGCGTGCAGTAGTGCCATCCATAATCGCTACACAAGAGTTGGTAGTACCCAGGTCGATACCAATAATTTTACCCATCTAAACGTCTCCACTAAAAATTCAGTCAACATGTGGTTGTGAACCTGTAATAAGGGCGAAACGTGCGGTTTCAACTACCCAGACATCATTTTTTTTCAGGTTCATTCACTGCGGTTGACTACAAGATGGGGTCGCCCACCGCGGCATCAAGGGGGGATACAAAAAAATTTTTGCCCTGCCCGCGCCATCGGGTGGCAAGCAGGCCTCATAAGCGGTCCGGAAAGCGGGCCTAAAAACGCACAAAATATAATTAATGATAATAATTAAAGTTAAATATATTCATAAAACAATTGACATAATCCGCAATGATTACGTGCTAAAGACAATAAAGTTCCGGTGATAAAATACGCCCCCGCTATAACACATCCAATATTCAGGAAATCCTCATGAAATCACTGATTCATATATCAGCAGGGTTATTTTTAAGCGCCGCCTTAATAACGTCAGCATCCGCTAACGATCATAAAATTTTAGGGATTGTCGCCATGCCGCGAAATGAGACTAACGATCTCACGCTGAAGCTACCGGTATGCCGGGTGATTAAGCGTATCCAGCTCACTGCCGATCGCGGCGACATCCAGCTCTCCGGCGCGACGGTGTACTTTAAAGCCAGCAATAGCGCCAGCCAGAGCCTCAACGTTCCGTCAACCATCAAACAGGGGGCAACCACCGACTGGATTAACATTAATAGCGACAACGATAACAAGCGCTGCGTAAAAAAAATCGCTTTTTCTGGCCACACGATTAACTCTTCCGACATGGCCTCGCTAAAAATCATTGGCGACGATTAATATTACTGTTCACCTTATCTGGTATTTATGAAAATTAATTATCTGGATGATGAAGACCTCTCTTTTCTTCATCGCTGTAGCGAAGAGCATCTGGAAACATTCACCCGAATTCTGACCCACAATGAGAATGGAAAGCCGCGTCTTTCAAGCACGCTATTACGTAATCAAACTTTCCAGGCGATGGCAGGGCATCCCGAACGCTATCGTCGCAACTGGCAGCTCATTGCCGGCGAGCTCCAGCACTTCGGCGGCGACAGCATCGCCAACACGCTGCGTCGTCACGGAAAGTTCTACCGGGAAATTTTGCTGGATGTCTGCAAGCGGCTAAAAATCAAGGTAGAGAAACACATGTCTACGCCGGAAATAGAACTGCATCTTCTGGAGCACTTCCTGGAACACAGCTGGAAGAAGATGGACGATCGGCAGAAGGCTGACTTCTTCACTGCCGTTGAGTGTCGGGTCAACGACCATAAAGCATTACTTCCCCATCTGCTGCAGACAAATAAGCTGGCGCAGGGCGTCAACCACCTTCTGGAAATCCGGCTGGCGAAGATCCTGCGCACGCACGCCGCGGTTAGCGTCATCGGCCACGGTCTGGTTCGCGGCGCGGGGCTTGGCGGCCCCCTCGGCGCCGCATTTAATGGCGTCAAAGCCGTGAGCGGCAGCGCTTATCGCGTGACCATCCCGGCCGTACTGCATATTGCCTGTTTGCGGCAAATGACCAGTCTTCATCAGGTGAAAAATGAAATTGGTGAAAAATACCCCGCCAGATCATAGACAGTTTCGCAGCGCCTAATTATTATGCCGCGCCCCGTCGCTGAGAGGCGGGGAATGCTTCCCTTTCTAATCATTATTTTGAGGAATTATGGGCAACACTAAGTTGGCTAATCCGGCACCGCTGGGCCTTATGGGCTTCGGCATGACCACTATTCTGCTTAACCTGGCAAATAGCGGCCTGTTCGCGTTTGATGTAGCTATCCTGGCGATGGGCATTTTTTACGGCGGCATTGCGCAGATTTTTGCCGGCCTGCTGGAGTTTAAAAAAGGCAACACCTTTGGTTTAACCGCATTCACGTCTTACGGCGCTTTTTGGCTGACGCTGGTTGCTATTCTTCTGATGCCGAAAATGGGCCTTGCAGAAGCACCCAACGCGCACTTCCTCGGTATGTACCTGGGACTATGGGGCGTTTTTACCCTGTTTATGTTCTTTGGCACCCTGAAAGCCGCGCGTATGCTGCAGTTTGTTTTCCTCAGTCTGACCGTGCTGTTCGCGCTGCTGGCGATTGGTCACCTGGCTGATAACGAAGGCATCGTTAAGATTGCGGGCTGGGTCGGTCTGGTCTGTGGCGCTAGCGCCATCTATCTGGCGATGGGTGAAGTGCTGAACGAGCAGTTTGGCCGCACCGTTCTGCCAATCGGCGAAAAGCATTAATTAACGTCGCCGCCCGTTCGCGAGCGGCGACGTGAGCCCTATCGATTTACGGCAGGCGCTGCAGTTCAGCTTTCGGCGCAGCGACCTGTTGTTCCAGCCCCTGGCGCAGCCAGATCCCCAGCCCCAATCCCATCAACGACAGTGCCAGCACGTACCACGCGGGCGCCATCGGCGAAACGCCCATCAGCATGGTCACCGCAATCGGCGTCAGACCGCCAAAGATGGCGTAAGAGACGTTATAAGAGAATGAGATACCGGTAAAACGCACTTCAGCCGGGAACGCGCGCACCATCACATACGGAACCGCCCCGACCACGCCGACGCACAGCCCCACCGCACCGTAAAGCAGGAACAGGCGCTGCGGGCTATCGCCGGAAAGATGATAGAACGCCCAGCTTGCCGCCGCGAGGAATACGCTGCCGACAATAAACGTGCGGCTGGCGCCAAAACGGTCAGCGGCCAGCCCTGCCAGCAGGCAGCCGATACACAGCATGATAGTGGCAATACTGTTCGCCTGCAGGGTGATTGCGGGGGCAAAACCGTAGTGCTTTTGCAGCCAGACCGGCGACATCAGGATCACCACCACCACGCCGGCGGATAAAAGCCAGGTCAGCAGCATTGAGACCACCACCGCTTTCTGATGCTTCAGCGCGACGGCTTTAACCGGCAGCTCCTGCGCTAATGCTTTACGCTGCTGCATTTCGAGGAAAATCGGCGTCTCCTGGAGCCAACGGCGCAGATACATGGCGACAAGACCAAACGCGCCGCCTAACAGGAACGGAATACGCCAGCCGCCATCGTGGATACCCTGAGGAGTCAGATGAGTATTAATCAGCGTCGCGACGACCGACCCCAGTAATATCCCCACCGTCAGGCCAGCGGTCAGCGTACCGCAGGCGATACCTATTCTTTTTTCCGGTACATGCTCCGCCACAAAGACCCAGGCGCCGGGGACTTCACCGCCAATCGCCGCCCCCTGAAGAATGCGCATAAGCAGCAGCAAAAGCGGCGCCACGATGCCTACCGACGCGTAGGTGGGCAGCAGGCCAATCGCCAGCGTAGGCAGCGCCATCAGTAAAATACTCAGGGTAAACATCTTCTTACGCCCGACCAGATCGCCAAAATGGGCCATAATGATGCCGCCAAGAGGACGAGCTAAATAGCCCGCCGCAAAAATGCCGAAGGTCTGCACCTGGCGCAGCCATTCCGGGATATCGGCCGGGAAAAATAGCTCGCCGACAACGGCGGCGAAGAAGACAAAGATAATGAAATCGTAAAACTCCAGCGCGCCGCCGAGGGCGGCCAGCGTCAGCGTTTTATAATCCTGTCGATTCAGAGGTCGGGTGTAGTGTGACATAACGGGCAATCATCCAGAGGTATGAAGATATTCTACGCACGGTGTAAAGTAAAAAACACTATATCGTAAATAAAACAACACACCACTGGTGATGCAGGTTATATCAGGAATACGGTAAATTCAGGATAATGTTTCACGCCTGGCGCTTTTAGGACGGAAAGCTGCTACTACTTCGCCGTTTGTTTCCACGTAAGGCCCCTCAAGCAGCTGTACACAATACGGTACACTCGCGAAAACGCCGTGCACCAGCACGTTACCTTCCGCATCTTTCACACCTTCCAGCGTTTCCTCAATCGCCTTTGGCTGCCCGGGCAGGTTAAGGATCAGCGCCTGCTTGCGGATAACGCCAACCTGACGAGAAAGAATGGCCGTCGGCACAAAGTGCAGGCTCACCTGGCGCATTTGCTCACCAAAGCCGGGCATCACCCGATCGGCAATCGCCAGCGTCGCATCCGGGGTGACATCACGGCGGGCCGGGCCCGTGCCGCCGGTCGTCAGGACCAGGTGGCAGCCCATTTCATCGACCAGTTCACAGAGGGTTTGCTCGATAATAACCTGTTCATCCGGGATCAAGCGGGTTTGCAATTCGAAAGGCGTGGAGAGCGCACGGGCCAGCCACGCTTCAAGCGCGGGAATGCCTTTATCCTGATAGACGCCGCTGGAGGCGCGATCGGAAATGGAAACTAAGCCGATTCGTAAGGTGTTCATGATTATTCCGTTCAAACAGTATTAATAGACAGAATAATACACCGAGGGGAGCAAGGCAGACAGTTTAATGTGGCCGACGGACGCCGGCCACATGGGGGATTACAGCAGATCGCCGATCATTTTTTCCAGTTTTTCCTGGTCGATCGCAAACTTGCGGATACCTTCCGCCAGTTTATCTACCGCCATCGGATCCTGGTTGTGCTGCCACAGGAATTCAGATTCGGTGATACGCGCCGGACGCGCTTTAACTTCGCCGCTGAAGGCCAGTTTGCGTTCGATGGCGCCTTCGCTTTCCGCCAGCTCTTTCAGCAGCGCAGGAGCGATAGTCAGACGGTCACAGCCGGCCAGTTCGAGGATCTCGCCGAGGTTACGGAAGCTTGCGCCCATAACCACCGTTTCGTAACCGTGCTGTTTGTAGTATTCGTAGATTTCGCTTACGGACACCACGCCCGGATCTTCTGCCGGCGCGTACTCTTTCTTATCGGTGTTGGCTTTGTACCAGTCGAGGATACGACCAACGAACGGAGAAATCAGGAATACGCCCGCTTCCGCACAGGCACGCGCCTGAGCGAAGGAGAACAGCAGCGTCAGGTTACAGTTGATGCCTTCTTTTTCCAGCTGCTCAGCGGCGCGAATGCCCTGCCAGGTAGAAGCCAGTTTAATCAGAATGCGATCGTTGCCGATGCCAGCATCGTTGTACAGTTTGATGAGGCGCTTAGCTTTGGCGATAGAAGCCTCGGTGTCATAGGACAGGCGAGCATCAACTTCGGTGGAAATACGGCCAGGGATCAGCTTAAGAATTTCGAGACCAATGTTCACCGCCAGCTTATCGGAAGCATCGATAATCTGCTGCGCGCGGTCGCTGCTCTGGCCGCGAGCCCAGGCAACGGCGTCATCAATCAGCTTACGGTACTCAGGGATCTGAGCCGCGCCGAGAATCAAAGAAGGGTTAGTCGTGGCGTCCTGAGGCTGATACAGCTTCATTGCCGCGATATCTCCGGTATCAGCTACGACAGTGGTGTACTGACGCAGAGAAGTCAATTTATCCGTCATGATAGTGTTTCTCTTAAACAGCAGTTAAGGGGATGTAACCGGTCTGCCAAGATGATAACACGCTGCCGGGGCAGCGCAACCGCCTACAATGCATGAGCGCAGAGTGTGATAAACTGGGCCAATTAATTCCCTGAACACTAAAGGATTGTCACTGGATTGGTAGCGCTTACACTCGCGCACCGATATGGGCAAGAGGATGCTTGATGCCTGATTTTCTGTCGTTTATCAATGAAATACTCTGGGGCTCGGTAATGATTTATCTGTTACTGGGCGCTGGCGTTTGGTTTACCTGGCGAACAAAATTTATACAGTTCCGTTATATCCGCCAGTTTAGCAGAAGTCTGAAAAAGAGCCTTCAGCCGCAGCCCGGCGGGTTAACCTCTTTTCAGGCGCTCTGTATGAGCCTGGCGGCGCGCGTGGGCAGCGGCAATATGGCAGGCGTGGCGCTGGCCATTGCCGCAGGTGGTCCCGGCGCCGTTTTCTGGATGTGGGTCTCGGCGCTGCTCGGCATGGCGAGCAGTTTCGCCGAATGTTCTCTCGCGCAGCTTTATAAAGAGCGCGACTCCCGCGGGCACTTTCGCGGTGGCCCGGCCTGGTATATGGCCCGGGGACTCGGCATGCGCTGGATGGGCGTGATGTTTTCCATTCTTCTCCTGCTGGCCTACGGCGTCATCTTTAATACCGTACAAGCCAACTCCGTTGCCCATGCCATGGAGTATGCGTTTCGTTTACCCGATGTTATCACCGGCGGCGTGCTGGCGGCGCTGGCCCTGCTGGTCATCGTTCGCGGGATTCGCGGCGTAGCGCGGCTGATGCAGTGGCTCGTGCCGCTTATGGCTTTACTGTGGGTGCTGACCAGCATGATTATCGGCCTGTGGCATATCACCGCCCTGCCGACGATTTTTGAAATCATTTTCCGCTGCGCTTTCGGCTGGCAAGAGGCCGCTGCGGGCGCGGTAGGCTACACCATCAGCCAGGCGCTCACCAGCGGCTTTCAGCGCGGGATGTTTTCCAATGAAGCGGGTATGGGCTCGACGCCAAATTCCGCCGCCGCTGCCGCCTCCTGGCCCCCTCATCCCGCGGCGCAGGGGATCGTACAGATGATTGGCGTCTTTATTGATACCATCGTGATCTGTACCGCCAGCGCCGTGATCATCATGCTGGCGCCGCGAGACGGCAACGAAGAAGCGGCAAGCGGCATTCAGGCCATCCAGCACGCGATGAACAACCTCGTCGGCGACTGGGGTTCCGGCTTTGTCGCTTTTATCGTGCTGCTGTTCGCCTTCAGTTCTATCGTCGCAAACTATATCTATGCCGAAAATAATCTCATTTTTCTCCGCATGGATAGCCTGCGTAACATCTGGCTGCTGCGTCTGCTTACGCTGTGTATGGTCATCACCGGCGCGATGGTCAGCCTACCGGTGGTCTGGCAGATGGCGGATATCATCATGGCGCTGATGGCGATAGCTAACCTGACGGCTATCCTGCTGCTGTCGCCGACGGTGCGCATCATTGCCAGCGATTATCTGCGACAGCGGAAGCTGGGCCAGCGGCCGGAATTTGACGTCACCCGCTACCCTGAGATTCATCAGCAGCTGGTACCGGGAACATGGGACAACCTGCCGCGCGAATAGCGCGGCAATCGCAGCTATCGATCCTCTCATGACGTTTTTTTGCTAAAGTCGTCAAAAATTTCCTGTAAGGACTGGATATGCTCATTCTGATTTCACCTGCAAAAACGCTCGATTATCAAAGCCCGCTGACAACGACGCGTTATACCCAGCCAGAGCTACTGGAACACTCTCAGGAGCTTATCGGCATTGCCCGTCAGCTGTCGGCACCGCAGATTGGTAAACTGATGGGCATCAGCGACAAGCTGGCTGACCTGAACGCGACCCGCTTTCACGACTGGCAGCCAGACTTCACCCCGGACAACGCCCGTCAGGCGATCCTGGCGTTTAAGGGCGATGTCTATACCGGCCTGCGGGCAGAGACCTTTAGCGAAGCCGATTTCGATTTTGCCCAGCAGCATCTGCGGATGCTTTCCGGCCTGTACGGCGTTCTGCGCCCGCTGGATCTGATGCAACCCTATCGTCTGGAGATGGGGATTAAGCTTGAGAACGCGAAAGGCAAAGATCTGTATCAGTATTGGGGAGACGTTATTACCGATAAGCTGAATCAGGCGTTGAAAGCCCAGGGCGACGATATCGTGGTAAATCTGGCCTCTGATGAGTACTTCAGGTCGGTGAAACCCAAACGGCTTGAGGGCCAGCTGATTAAGCCCGTATTCCTTGATGAGAAAAATGGCAAGTTTAAAGTGATCAGCTTCTACGCTAAAAAAGCGCGCGGCTTGATGAGTCGTTACATCATTGAGAATCGCTTAACGAAGCCGGAGCAGCTGACCCGCTTTGATAGCGAAGGTTATTTCTTTGACGCCGATGCTTCGGGTAACGGAGAGCTGGTCTTTAAACGCCACGAGCAATAAAAAAACCGCTTCCCTGCCGCAAATCACGCAGCAGGGAAGCGCTGATTCAGACTTAGCCCATCATAAGCTTACGCAGCGCGGCAAAATCGGCCGGCAGATTATGCGACAGCAGCGGCAGATCGGCGCGATCGGCCAGCTCTTTCGGCAGCGGCAGCGTCTCTTGCAGAATCTCTTCCACGCTCTCTTTAAACTTCGCCGGATGCGCCGTGCCGAGGAACAGGCCGTACTCGCCCGCCTGCAGCTGGTCGCGCAGCGCGCGATAAGCAATCGCCGCATGCGGTTCTGAGGTATAGCCGATAGCCTTCAGCTCACGCATGGTCTCTTTGGTGGTTTCATCATCCACCGCCGCGTAGCCGAGCTCGTTCAGGCGCCAGGTTTTACGACGGAACAGCTCTTCCACGCGCGGCCAGTTGTTCGGCTGGCTGACGTCCATGGCGTTAGACAGCGTGGCCTGGGTTGCTTTCGGCGACCAGTTACCGTCCTGCAGGAAACGCGGCACGGTGTCGTTGGCGTTAGTCGCCGCAATAAAGCGTTTGATTGGCAGACCCAGAGATTTGGCCAGCAGGCCGGCGGTCAGATCGCCAAAGTTACCGCTGGGTACCGAGATAACCAGCTGGTTACGGGCTTCCTGAGGCAGCTGAGCCACGGCTTCAAAGTAATAGCAAATCTGCGCCAGCAGGCGGCTGATATTGATTGAGTTAGCCGAGTTAAGACCCAGCGCAGCTTTCAGCTCTTCATCATCAAAGGCCTGTTTAACCAGCGCCTGGCAGGCGTCAAAGTCGCCGTCGATAGCCACAGTTTCAATGTTACCGCCGAGGGTGCAGAACAGCTTTTCCTGCAGCGGGCTGATTTTGCCGCGCGGATAGAGAATGACCACTTTGACGTTTGGCAGGCCATAAAACGCGTGCGCAACCGCCGCGCCGGTGTCGCCGGAGGTGGCCGTCAGAATAGTGACCGGTTTGTCGCCTGCGATATGGGTGAGCATCTGCGCCATAAAGCGGCCGCCGAAGTCTTTAAACGCCAGAGTCGGGCCGTGGAACAGTTCGAGGCAGCCGACGTCGTCCTGCACTTTGCTGACCGGCGCCGGGAAGGTAAAGGCATTGCCGATGCGCTCTTGCAGAACGCCCTGCGGGATCTCATCGCCGATAAATGCCGACAGGATTTTTGCGCTACGCGACACAAAGTCCTGCTGCAGCATCTCGTCGATTTCAGTCAGGCTGAATTCCGGCAGATCGTGCGGGAAGAACAGCCCCTGATGCTTGCCAAGCCCCTGCGTGACGGCCTGCGCAAAGCTGACCTGTTCGTTATGATCTTTTAAGTTATAGAGTTTCATTGGTTATCCCACTACTCGAGCGCCCGCCGTGTCCAGCCGGCAAATATGAACGAAGCCTTCCTGATTTTGCAGATAGTGCGTAGCCAGCCAGTCGGCGACGCGCTGCGCGGTTTCCGGTTTATCGCATAGTGCAAACAACGTTGGACCGGAACCGGAAATGCCGCACGCCTGCGCGCCAATTTCCATTGCTGCCTGACGCGCTTCGCTGAAGCCCGGCAGTAGTTTGGTACGATACGGTTCGGCAATCACATCTTTCATCAATTTCGCCGCCAGCTGAGGCTGGCGGGAATAGCAGGCGTGAATAAAGCCCGCCAGATGACGACCGTGGGCAATACAGTCCTGACGGCGATACTGCGCCGGCAAAATTGCCCGCGCTTCCGCGGTGGAGACCTTAATACCCGGATAGGCCAGCACCCACAGCCACTCGTCGAAGGCCGGAATCTGCTGGCTGATGATACCGTTTTCCTCAAGCATCAATTGTATCCCGCCCAGATAGCACGGCGCGACGTTATCGTAATGGATACTGCCGGAAATCCGCCCTTCCATCTCGCCCATCAGCGCCAGCATTCGGCTCTCATTGAGCGGCTTGCCGCAGAACTCGTTCATCGCGACCAGCGCGGCGACGACGGAACAGGCGCTGGAACCCAGGCCGGAACCAATCGGCATGTTTTTTTCCAGGGTCATCGCCACCGGTACCTTCTTGCCAATCTCCTGGCAAAAACGCTCCCAGCATTGATAGACGATATTTTCCTGCGGCGCCGTCGGCAGTTTACTGGCGAAGCGACCCACGTTTTGCAGGCTAAAGCTTGTCGCCGCCTCAACCGAGACATTGTCCCCCAGCAGCGTGCCGTCAACCGGCGTTACCGCCGCGCCCAGCACGTCAAACCCGACGCTCATATTAGCACTGGAAGCCGGGGCATATACTTTGACCATCTTAAACTCCTAACTTCCATGACAGGGTACGCAGCAGGTCAGCGAAAACGCCAGCTGCCGTCACATCGTTACCCGCACCATAACCGCGCAGCACCAGCGGCAGCGGCTGGTAATAGTGGCTGTAGAACGCCAGCGCATTCTCGCCGTTTTTCACTTTAAACAGCGGATCGTTGCCATCAACCGCGGCGATTTTCACGCGGCAGGTGCCATCCTCTTCGATATTACCGACATAGCGCAAGACCTTACCTTCATCACGCGCTTTTGAGACCCGCGAGGCAAACTCGTCATCCAGAGAAGGCAGGCGTGCCATAAAGCTGTCGACATCGCCGCTGGCGTCAAAACCCGCCGGTAGCGCCGGCTCTACGATAATGTCAGACAGCTCCAGTTCGCGCCCGGTTTCACGCGCGAGGATCAGTAGCTTACGCGCGACATCCACGCCGGAAAGATCGTCGCGCGGATCCGGTTCGGTATAGCCCATTTCACGCGCCAGCTTCGTCGCCGCAGAGAAGCTTACGCCTTCGTCCAGCTTACCGAAGATAAATGACAGCGAGCCGGACAGAATACCGGAGAAGCGCAGCAGCTCATCGCCGGCGTTCAGCAGATTTTGCAGGTTTTCGATTACCGGCAGCCCCGCGCCGACGTTGGTATCGTATAAAAACTTACGTCGTGAGCTGCTCGCGGCATGACGCAGCTGATGATAGTAATCCAGCGATGAGGTATTGGCCTTTTTGTTCGGCGTCACCACGTGGAAACCCTCGCGCAGGAAATCGGCGTACTGATCGGCCACCGCCTGGCTGGAGGTACAGTCGACAATCACCGGGTTCAGCAGATGGTACTCTTTCACCAGACGAATAAGTCGCCCCAGGTTGAACGCCTCTTTGGCTTCCGCCAGCTCATCGCGCCAGTGTTCAAGGTTCAGGCCGTGTACGTTGGTCAGCAAGGCGCGCGAGTTAGCCACCCCGCAAACGCGGAGGTCGATATGTTTACTCTTCAACCAGCTCTGCTGGCGCTTGATCTGTTCGATCAGCGCGCCGCCGACGCCGCCGATGCCAATGACAAACACTTCAATCACCTGATCGGTATTGAACAGCATCTGGTGGGTCACGCGAACGCCGGTGGTCGCATCATCGTTGCTCACGACAACGGAAATAGAGCGCTCGGAAGAACCCTGGGCAATCGCCACAATGTTGATATTGGCGCGCGCCAGCGCAGCGAAGAATTTAGCGGAAATCCCACGCAGGGTGCGCATACCATCGCCGACAACCGAAATAATCGCCAGGCGTTCCATGATCGACAGCGGCTCAAGCAGCCCCTCTTTCAGCTCCAGATAAAATTCATCTTCCATTACCCGCTTCGCCCGAGCGCAATCGCTCTGCGGCACGCAGAAGCTGATGCTGTATTCGGAAGAGGACTGGGTGATAAGAACAACGGAGATTCCCGCGCGGGACATAGTGGCGAACACGCGCGCCGCCATGCCAACCATCCCCTTCATCCCCGGCCCGGAGACGTTGAACATCGCCATATTGTTGAGATTAGAGATACCTTTCACCGGCAGATCGTCTTCATCGCTGCTGCCGCCGATAAGCGTACCCGGTGCCTGCGGATTGCCGGTATTTTTGATTAAACAGGGGATCTGGAACTGGGCGATGGGGGCGATAGTACGCGGGTGCAAAACTTTGGCGCCGAAGTAGGAGAGCTCCATCGCTTCCTGATAGGACATCGACTTCAGCAAACGCGCATCCGGCACCTGACGCGGGTCGCAGGTATAAACGCCGTCAACGTCGGTCCAGATTTCACAGCAGTCGGCGCGCAGGCAGGCGGCCAGCACCGCCGCGGAGTAGTCAGAGCCGTTACGGCCCAGCACCACCAGTTCGCCCTTTTCGTTACCGGCGGTAAAGCCCGCCATCAGCACCATATGGTCAGCCGGGATCTGGCTGGCGGCAATGCGGCGGGTCGACTCGGCGATATCCACGGTGGATTCGAGGTAATGGCCAACGGCAAGCAGTTTTTCAACCGGATTAATCACCGTGACGTTATGACCGCGCGCTTCCAGTAAGCCGGCCATAATAGCGATGGAGAGCTTTTCTCCCCGGCAGATCAGAGACGCATTGACGCTATCCGGGCACTGTCCGAGCAGGCTAATACCGTGCAGGACGTGTTTGATTTGCGCAAACTCCTGCTCGACAAACATTTTCAACTGAGCGTGCGGAAAGCCCGGCTGGGCATCGGCGAGGCCTTGCAGAAGTTCGGCGAAAATGCGTTCGGCATCAGCGATATTGGTCAGCGCATCCTGCCCGCCAATGGTTTTTTCGATCATCGCAACCAGATGGTTAGTGATCTTCGCCGGGGCAGACAGTACGGTCGCTACCTGCCCCTGCCTGGCATTACTCTCCAGAATATCGGCAACACGCAGAAAACGTTCTGCATTTGCCACTGATGTACCGCCGAACTTCAACACACGCATGGTTATGACCCCTTGATTTTTTATCGAAAAAAAAGCCCGCACTGTTCAGGTGCGGGCTTTTTTCTGTGTTTCCTGTACGCGTCAGCCCGCACCGTTACCTGTGGTAATAGTGGTGGTGATAATCGTGGTGATCATGCCGATGCGATTCATGGATGTTGTGTACTCTGTAATTTTTATCTGTCTGTGTCCTGTGCCTATATTGGTTAAAGTATCTGTCGACTTAAGTCAACGAATTTCTACTTTTAGCCCTTTTTTTCACACTTGGCCAATACGCCATAGCAACCTGACAATTCATCCGCATTTACGCATCCAGACGCCAATAATTAGCACATAAGACCATATGAAAATAATATGACAGCATTTTACCCTGGGAGGTTTTTTTCAATATCGTGCAGTAAACGATGCAGCATGGCGGTGTCTCGCTGCTGCAAAAGTCCTATCCGCTGCTCCAGCCAGTCGGACAGTTTTACATCGTCACCCGCGCCGAGGCGGTTAAGCAGATCGCGCGTTCGCAGGCGTAACGCCTGCAGTTGATTATCATCTGCGTCGGCGGAGGTTGACGGGGCCTGCTGCAGCAATGAGGTCAGCTGGTAGCAATAGACCATCACCGACTGCCCCAGGTTTAGCGAAGGATAGTCAGCCGCCATCGGCACACCGGTCAACACATCGGCAAGGGCCAGCTCTTCATTCGTCAGACCAGAATCTTCCCGGCCAAACACCAGCGCGGCATGATGCATCCACTGCGCTTTTTCTTCCAGCAGCGGCAGGAGCTGCTGCGGCGTCGCGTAGTAGTGGAAACGCGCCCGGCTGCGGGCGGTCGTGGCCACGGTAAAATCAACATCGTGCAGCGCCTGCTCCAGCGTGGCATAAGTGTTGATATTATCGAGGATATCGCCAGAACCGTGCGCGACCCAGCGCGCGGCGGGCTGCAAATGCGCCTCGCTATCGACGATACGCATGTCGCTAAACCCCATGGTTTTCATCGCTCTGGCTGCCGCCCCGACGTTTTCCGCCCGAGCCGGGGACACTAATACAATTGATAAACGCATTCGGTTTCTCTTTTACCTTTTAGGCGGTGGGAATAACGATTTTTTCCCTCATTTTACGCGCCGTGAATTTACAAATTTGCAACAAAAATCACTAAATTTGAGCTTTATCACCCATAAAAAAAACTAAACTATTCCCAAGGCACCATGACACAGAGTATGTTAACAGAACGGCTTTATCCGTATGTTTGGCAATGAAATTTACGTCCGAGTACGTTTTGAGGCTTTGGATTCATCGCGTTTATTATTTTCTCATTGCAACTAATTGAGCGAAGTATGAATTGTGAAGATGAATCCCGTTTAGATGCAATGATTTCACAAGACTGTTAACGTGCTACAATTGAACTTGATATATGTCAACGAAGCGTAGTTTTATTGGGTGTCATGCCTCACTTAGCCTGTTATGTTGCTGTTAAAATGGTTAGGATGACAGCCGTTTTTGACACCGTCGGGTCCAGAGGGAAAGTACCCACGACCAAGCTAATGATGTTGTTGACGTTGATGGAAAGTGCATCAAGAACGCAATTACGTACTTTAGTCATGTTACGCCGGGCATGTTAATTTGCGACATGCACCAGGCAGGTCAGGGACTTTGGTACTTCCTGTTTCGATTTAGTTGGCAATTTAGGTAGCAAACATGCAGACCCCGCACATTCTTATCGTTGAAGACGAGTTGGTAACACGCAACACGTTAAAAAGTATTTTCGAAGCAGAAGGTTATGATGTATTCGAAGCGACCGATGGCGCGGAAATGCATCAGATCCTGTCTGAAAATGATATCAACCTGGTGATCATGGATATCAACCTGCCGGGTAAAAATGGTCTCCTGCTAGCACGCGAACTGCGTGAGCAGGCGGACGTCGCGCTGATGTTCCTCACCGGCCGCGATAACGAAGTGGATAAAATCCTTGGCCTCGAAATTGGCGCCGATGATTATATCACTAAACCGTTCAACCCACGTGAACTGACGATCCGCGCGCGCAACCTGCTCTCCCGTACCATGAACCTGGGTACCGTGAGCGAAGAGCGCCGTAGCGTGGAAAGCTATAAGTTCAACGGCTGGGAGCTGGATATCAATAGCCGCTCGCTGGTAAGCCCCAATGGTGAGCAGTACAAGCTGCCGCGCAGTGAATTCCGCGCCATGCTGCACTTCTGCGAAAATCCGGGCAAAATCCAGTCGCGTGCGGAACTGCTGAAGAAAATGACCGGCCGTGAGCTGAAGCCGCACGACCGTACCGTGGACGTGACCATCCGTCGCATTCGTAAGCATTTTGAATCCACTCCGGACACCCCGGAAATTATCGCCACCATCCATGGCGAGGGGTACCGCTTCTGTGGCGACCTGCAGGAATAACACCGTTTTTCTTGCTGTCATAACGTAAAAACGGCGCAATTCGCGCCGTTTTTTTTATTTCCAGATCCTGAGCTTATCGTCATCCTGACCAGCGTCCGGCAGCTCTCCTTTTGCCTTCGGCAGAGATAACGCGTACCAGTCAACGTGGCGGGTCAGGAACATCAGCGCACTTAACGCCAGCAGCAATACGCCGGTCCCCAGCAGCAATGCGCTATCTTCCGATCGCAACAGCATCCACATAACGCCGTCCAGCAGCAGTAGCGCACAGACGAACAGTAAACTGTTACGCCAACCTTTCAATACTGCCTGAAGATACACCCCGTTGATGAGCGCGCCTAGCAGGCTGGCGGCAATCCACGATGCCGTAAAACCGATATGTTCGGAAAGCGCCAGCAGCACCAGATAGAACATGACCAGCGACAGCCCCACCAGCAGATACTGCATGGGGTGCATGCGATACCGCGTTAAGCTTTCAAAAACAAAAAATGCCATAAACGTCAGCGTTATCAACAGAACGGCATATTTTGTCGCCCGATCGGTCAGCTGATATTGATCGGCGGGCGTGGTGACATTCACGTTGAAAGCGGGCAACTGACGCCACTCAATTTGCCGACCCTCAACAAAAAACTTCGCCATATTGTTGGCAAACCAGGTGCTTTGCCACTGGGCGCGATAGCCTGTTGGGCTGACTTCCCGCTTTGCAGGTAAAAAGTCGCCAAGGAAACCCGGGTGCGGCCAGTTGCCGGCAAGCTGTAAGGTACTGTTGCGCCCAAGCGGAACCACCGAGAAACTGCCGCTGCCATTCAGATTGAGCGTGAATTCAATATCCAGCGCTTTTTGTTCAGGGAGTAACAGCGGCATCGGCATATGAATGCCCTCCCCGCTGTCGTCGAGACCCGGCCCAGGCTCAACGGGTAGCCTCTCGCCATTGAGCTCTGGTGACTTAATCTCGCCAATACCGCGCGCATCGCTGACGCTGACGACCAGAAACGGTCTGCCCAGCGTAATCGTCTGCTTCCTGAGCGCCTTGATGCGCGAAGGTTCAAAATGCGCTTTGACGCTGAGATTATTGTGCCAGATCTGCCCCTCATAGATACCGATTCGCCGGGATTCAACATCCTGGTTACCGGTGACCGCCAGCGTCTCCGGCAGCCAGTAGTGTACCCATTGGGTTTGATATTCTACCGTTTTAGTTCCCTCAACCCGCGTTAGCGTCTCGGTCACCGGAATGGCAATCAGCGGTCCGGCCAGTTTCTGCGATCCGCTGGTGCTGCTCTCCAGCGCGTCAACCACATCGCTACGATAGTCCGCGCGTTCAACGATCAGCTGCCGGACCAGCATCAGCGGGATCGACAACAGTAAAATGCACCCCAGCAGGGTGCTCATTTTCCAGAATAGTGGTGATTTCAACATAGCCCTCTCCTTAGTGATGCGCTCACCTTAAAGGGGCCGTGTGGGGAGAGTTTGAAGCTATGTGAAGTGAGCGTGAAGTCTCAGCAAAGCGCACGCGCCGCCTTCAGGGCGATTAACCAGCTGGATATCCCCCTGATGCAGGCGCGCGACTTCACGAACAAACGCCAGCCCCAGGCCACTGCTTTTTTGCCCATTTTCACGAGGCAGGGAATAGAAACGTTCAAAAATACGCCCCAGGGCGTAGTCGGGAATGCCGCATCCCGTATCGCATACGGTTAACAGCACGCCGCCATCACGCTCTTCCACCCCAAGCAGGATTTTCCCTGCGGAAGGCGTGAAATCGATAGCATTATCAACGAGATTACCCAACGCCTGCGCCAGAAGCTCCCGATCGCCTTCAACCATCAGAGGCGTATCCTGCCAGCGCAGCGTCACTTTTTTCGCCGCCAGCGCGATCTCGCGCTCCTCGGCCAGGCGATGAAATAGCTCAGCGACGGGGACGGGACGTCGGGCGATCTCCAGCCGGTTCTCCAGCCGGGCCTGCTGGAGCAAATTTTCCACCAGCGACTGCATTCGCGCGTTCTGCGCCAGAATATTACGCGTAAAACGGGCGGCGACCTCAGGCGGAGGAGCCTCACGGAGAATTTCTGCCGCGCCGCGAATCGCCGCCAGCGGGCTCTTCAGCTCATGGGTCAGCGCATAAATATAGTTTTCAATGGCGTTTTTACCTTCAAGCTTAAGGCGCATACTCTCCAGCGCCTGCGCCAGCTTACGCAGTTCGCTGCCGCCCAGATTCGGCAGCGGAACCGGACGATCGGCGGTCACGGAGTCCGCGTAGCGAACCAGCTTGCCGATGGAAAAGTTAATCCACCATACCATCGCAGCGCCTATCAGGAGCGCGATCCCCAGCAGCGCCCCGCCGGCCCACAGAATACGCCGCTCGCTGCGTTTAATGACCGGCGCCATGGCCAGATTGGGTTTCCCGACGCTTAGCACGCCAATGATTCGGCCGCTGTCAGTCACCGGCGCGGCAATATACATCACCGAGCTGTTATCATCGTTCGGATCGCTGCGCGTGCTGCGCGCGCCGTATTGCCCGCGTAAAGTGAGCCAGACATCGTTCCAGCGCGAGTAGTCTTGCCCCAGCGCACTGCCCGCAGAATCAAACACCACCTTGCCCTGCGCATCGGTCATATAGACATGATATTCATTGCGAGCTTTATTAATGCCGGCAATGTTGGCGTTGATCGGCTGGCGATGCAGCGTTTGAAAAGCCTGGGCCAGGCGCCCGTGCTGGGGATCGGCGGAGAGTAAATCCTCGCGGGCCAGCTCGGCAAGCAGGGTAGCCGTATCAATCAGCGTCCCTTCGGTTGCCCGCCGGACCCCGGGTTTAATCTCCTGAACGAAGATGGAAAGCACAAACCAGGCCGCGATCGCCACAATCAAAAAGTAGCCCATCAGCAGCCGCATACCGATGCGCATCAGAAGCCTCCAAGGCTGTATCCCATGCCGCGGTGCGTATTGATGGGGGAGATGTCAGGGTTCACTTCTCGCAGCTTAGCGCGCAGCGTTTTGATATGAGTATCCACGGTACTATCGAAGCTCTCGTTCGCATCGCCCCATACCTGCTCCATCAGCTGCTGGCGGGAAAAAATACGCCCCGGAGAGTGCAGTAGCGTTTTTAATAATAAAAACTCATAGCGGGTCAGATTCAGGCTCTGACCGCACCAGGTGACCCGAGCCGCGGCGTCGTTCAATGTGAACTCCCCCACGCGCAAGAGCGGTGGAGGAGCGGCGAACTTCTGCAGCCGCCGCAGAACGGTGCGAACTCTGGCGCAAACTTCACGAGGGGAAAATGGCTTGGCAATATAGTCATCAGCGCCGATTTCCAGGCCAAGCAGCTTATCCACCTCTTCGCTGCGGGCCGTCAGGAACAGCACCGGCAGCGCCGGGTAGCGGGCAAGCAGCCGCCGACAGAGCTCAAACCCGCTGATATCCGGCAGCCCGACGTCGAGAATCGCCAGGTCGGGTTGGTGGTGATGTGCCGCATCGAGCGCCGGCAGCCCGCGCTCGAACGCCGTAACGATAAATCCTTCCTGCTGCAGCTGGTAGACGAGCGTATCGGCGATGCTCATCTCATCTTCCACCAACCAGATCCGCGGTTGTTGCATCGGCGTTCCCTGTTATTTATTCCATGGCATAATCGGCACCGCGCTAATCGCGTTCTTCGGCGAGCCATCGACGATTTTATCCGAATAGGTCAGATAGACCAGCGCATTGCGTTTGGCATCGTAAAAACGCACCACCTGCAGCTTTTTAAATACCAGCGAGGTGCGCTTCTGGAACACAACATCGCCCTGCGTTTTACCGTTTTTGATTTTATCCGTCAGCTCAATCGGCCCCACCTGCTGACAGGAGATCGCGGCATCAGAGGTATCTTCCGCCAGCCCTAACCCGCCTTTAATTCCCCCGGTTTTCGCCCGGCTGATGTAGCACGTCACGTTTTGCACATCCGGGTCGTCAAAGGCCTCTACGACAATTTTATGATCCGGCCCAAGGAACTTAAACACGGTATCCACAGAGCCAATTTGCTCCGCCTGCGCCATCTGAGACCCCGCCAGTAAAAGCATACCTGCCACTAACTTCTTGTATTTCATATTGTTACCATTCTTAAAAATTTAGCTGAGTGATTATCACACATTAAGCAGAAAAGTTTTATAGATCACAGCTTTACAAAATTACCACCGATACTTCTGGAAGAATCGCATTTAAAAGCAAAAAAAACACTGAATGCTAAAACATCAAAAAATGCTATTATCCGCTACCTTTAGTATCAGGCACCTGAGTTTAAGGATGGGGATATTTTATGGATCAAGCAGGGATTATTCGCGATCTCCTTAGCTGGCTGGAAGGTCACCTGGATCAGCCACTCTCACTGGACAATGTGGCAGCGAAGGCGGGCTATTCCAAGTGGCATCTGCAAAGAATGTTCAAGGACGTGACCGGCCATGCCATTGGTGCCTATATTCGCGCCCGTCGCTTATCTAAGTCAGCGGTTGCCCTACGCCTGACCGCGCGTCCGATTCTCGATATTGCGCTGCAGTATCGCTTTGACTCGCAGCAGACTTTTACTCGCGCATTTAAAAAACAGTTCTCGTTGACGCCAGCCCTTTACCGACGCTCCCCCGACTGGAGCTCTTACGGTATGCGTCCTCCGCTGCGTCTGGGCGAGTTCACCATGCCGCAGTACGAATTCGTCACGCTGAACACTACTCAGCTGGTCGGCGTGACCCAGAGCTATACCTGCAAGCTGGAAGAGATCTCCGATTTCCGTAATCAGATGCGCGTGCAGTTCTGGCGTGAATTCCTCGCCAATACGCCGTCGATTCCTCCGACGCTGTACGGCCTGCATGAGCCGCGTCCGAGCCTCGATAAAGACGATGAGCAGGAGGTGTTTTACACCACCGCGCTGACGCCGGAGCTGGCTAACGGCCATCTGCACAACGCCCACCCGGTGACGCTGGAAGGCGGCGAATACGTGATGTTTACCTACGAAGGATTGGGCACCGGGCTACAGGAATTTATTCTGACGGTTTACGGCACCTGCATGCCGATGCTCAATCTCACTCGTCGTAAGGGCCTGGATATCGAACGCTTCTTCCCGGAAGATGAAAACCGGAATCAGGAACCGCCTATTCAGCTGCGCTGCGAATACCTGATTCCGATTCGTCGTTAACGCTGTAGCTCATCCATCGCGGGGGCATCAAGATGCGAGACATCCCCCGCGGTTTCCACGACCCATCCCGATGCCAGCCAGGGGCTTTGCTGATAGTCAACGCGAGAGATAGAGCAGTTGCGCAGACGCAGGCGACGCTCCGCATAGGCGGGCAAGCCAAGAATCGTACTCACCAGACACCCCAGCGCCATGCCGTGGCTCACCAGCAGCGGCCGGCTACCTGCGGGCAGCTCCAGACAAGAGGTCAGCGCCGCGTGCATACGGTCGCTCAGCTCCTGCATTGACTCTCCCTGCGGGATGCGCCCGTCGGGCGTACCGTTAACCAGCTGTCGACGCCAGCCCTCTTCTTCTTCGCTCAGCGAGTCGATATGGCGCTTTTCCAGCACGCCCATATCCAGCTCACGCAAGCGTGAATCGGTCATGACGCTGCATCCGCAGGCTTCAGCGATGATTTCTGCGGTACGCCGCGTCCGGCCTAAATCGCTGGCGATAATATGCGTAATCCCCAGCGTTCTGGCGCGCTCGCCTACCTGCCAGGCCTGACGCTCACCGTGGGCGGTAAGCGGACTGTCGGACTGGCCCTGAATACGTCGCTCGGCGTTCCACTGCGTTTCACCGTGGCGAACAAGGTATACCTGTAACATGCTTTATTATCCGTTATGAGCTCTTAACCATTAAGCTACAAGCATAGCCGCCTGCAACAAGAATGATTTGGAGTATACTGCGATGATGTTTAGTATTTCTGAGTTGTTTTGATTATGCACCATGTTGTCTCAGCTACCACTAATCCCGCCAAAATTCAGGCAATTCTGCAGGCTTTTAACGAGATCTTCGGCGAAGGATCCTGCCACATTGAGTCCGTCTCCGTCGAGAGCGGCGTGCCGGAACAGCCTTTCGGCAGCGACGAAACGCGCGCTGGCGCACGAAACCGCGTGGCTAACGCGCGTCGCGCGCAGCCCAATGCTGACTTCTGGGTCGCTATTGAAGCCGGCATCGATGAGGGCAGCACCTTTAGCTGGGTGACGATCGAGGACGGCAGCCTGCGCGGCGAAGCGCGCTCGGCGACCCTGCCGCTGCCGCAGGTCATTCTTGAAAAAGTCCAGGCAGGAGAAGCGCTGGGGCCGGTGATGTCTCAGTATACCGGCATCGATGAAATTGGCCGTAAAGAGGGCGCTATCGGCGTATTTACGGCCGGAAAACTGACGCGCAGCAGCGTTTATCATCAGGCCGTCGTGCTGGCGCTAAGCCCGTTTCATAACGCTATTTATCGTTAACGTTAATCAACGCCTGCTCCAGCCACAGACGCAGCTCCGGCGGGGCTGACTTCAGGCTGTTCGAACCGCGGGTAATGGTGGCGATCCCGGCGCCGAGCTCGTTTTTCAGCTCGCGCTGGCTCATCTCGCCGCGCAGCAGCTCTTCAATAATACGCACCCGCGTGCCCAGCGCCTCGCGCTCGTCGGGCGTCAGCATGAGCTGTAAAAGCGGCAGATGGAGATCGTCGGCGTACGCCTGCTGCAGGAGAGCAACAAAACGCAGCCACTCCTGATGACGCTGTTCGGCCACCGCCGCTGAATAGGGGGATTGTTGGGTCATGTTACGCCACCTGTCGAATGTACTCACTAACGAGTACAAAGCATAACATACTTCTGTCCGGACTCTACGGATTTCGGGCAACATCGCGAAATACGATGTTGCCCGACGACGGCGATATTAATAGCGCAGCTTCCACTCCGCATCGCTCAGCAGCGTCTCTTTCTGGCCCATAAAATAGCGATAGTAGGCGTCATAGGACAAAACGTTTTTCACGTAGCCGCGCGTTTCAGAGAAAGGAATGCTCTCAATAAACGCCACCGCGTCAATGCGGCCGCCGCTGTTGCCCCGCCAGGTACGCACCCGCCCGGGACCAGCGTTATAGGCCGCGGAGGCGAAGATACGGTTATTGCCAAACTGCTGGTAAACATATTGCAGATAGCTGGTACCAATGTTGATGTTCATTTCCGGATCGAGCAGCTGCGATGGACCGCTATAGCCGGGAATACTGAACATGCTCACCGTATGCGTTGCCGTCCCCGGCATAATCTGCATCAGACCGCGGGCGCCAACCGGTGAACCGGCTTTCGGGTTCCAGGCGCTCTCCTGACGCGCAATGGCCATCGCGTAGCTTTGCGGAATATCTTTACCGCTGATATAGCGGGTAAAGAGGTCGTTATAGGCCAGCGGGAAACGCTCTTCCAGCTGATCCCACAATTTACCGGCGATGGTGGCCTGGACGCTGAGATCCCACCAGTTCTGATTAAACGCGTAACGAGCCAGCTGCGCCTGCTGGTCTTTGGTCTTGCTGGTGACCAGATTGGCCCACTCGCTGCGGGCGGTGTTATCCATATTCCAGTACATCAGTTCGCGCACCCGCGCCATTTCCGGCCCCGAGGTCAGCGCCGGATCGAGGTTCGCTGGCGCTTTATCGATGCGGAACCTGTACTCCTCGCCAAGGCGCTGCGCGGCGACCATCGGATAGAAGCCGCGCTGCTGCATCAGCGAGCGGAGAATATCTTTCGCTTCGTCATCGCGCCCGCGCTCCAGCAGCAGATCGGCCTGCCAGTAGCGCCATTCGTCCTTCTCTTTCGCTTCCATCGGCAAGCGCGCCAGCCAGGTGTTCAGGCCCCGGCGGTCCCCAAGGCCCAGCGCCATACGAACCCGGCGCTCCACCAGCGAGGTGGATTGCGAACGCATGATGGCATCGTCGCGCCAGATGGCCTGCTCTTCGGTCACGTCGCTGCCCATCAGGCGCCAGGCGACGATGTCCCGCAGCTCCTGAATCTGATCTTCATTGAGCTGCTGCGCCTGCGCTAATGAGGGGATCATCAGGCGCGCATTTTCCACATCCTGCCGCGCAACGCTGGCAAACGCGACCGCCGCCATCTGGCGGGTAAAATCCGTCGCGCCGGTTGTCCGGGCGAACGTCATCACGCTATTGGGATCGTTAGCCAGCGCGATGACCGCCGTCGAAATCGTTTGATAATCGGCAGGCATCTGCTGGGCCAGGACCCGCACCAGGCTGGTATTGCCCGCTTTCATCGCCAGGCGAATGCGTTCAAGGTAGGCCAGCGGATCCTGCTGGCCGGAGGCGCGCCAGGCGCCAAACAGCTGATCACAGGCGTTTGGCTGACTTTTGCCGCTCAGCCACAGCGCTTTGGCGCCGTCCCAGGCCTCCTGAGCCTGGCCGACGTTCCACTTCGCATAGTAGTAATTGCACTGCGCCTCGGTACCGGTCGGCTTATCCGGACTGAAGGCCAGCAGGCCGCGCCAGTCGCTACGGCGCGCCAGTTCATTGACGAACCGTGATTTCAGCGAGCGCGCGGGAGGCAGCGTCGGGTTGGCGGCGATAAAGTTGGTCACCACCAGCGCCGGCTGGTTCATCAGATCGTCGGTAATCTGCCGGTACTGGAGATAAGGATAGAGCGGATAGGTCGTCAGGGTGGGCATCAGCTGATTGACGACGTCCATTTGTCGACTGTCCCACGCCTGTTTAATTTGAGCATAGCGGCTGCGCTGTTCATCCAGTGAATCCGCATGCGCCAGTTGGCTTAACGTCAGCAGACTTACGCCGGCGGCCAGAAGACGCCACGTCACAGTTTTGGCTTTTTCCACAAGCTCTTCCTCTATTCAGATACACCACAGCAGCATCATGCCGCGGGCAAAAATTTCAGGTATTACGTAGATATGCTAATCAGACAACGCGAATCGCGCCACGTCCCGGACATTTTTTTACGCTTTTGTGAATCCCATCGCCTCGCTGGGATTAAAGCGCGAAAAAGGCTACACTTCGCCTTTGAAAACTATTCACTACCCTACTCAAAATCATTCTGGCTGCATCAAGCGAGCCTGAGGGATGAAGAGTATATAAAAGAGGCGAAGTCCAACGTGGCTCAATTCGTTTATACCATGCATCGTGTCGGCAAAGTGGTTCCGCCGAAACGTCATATTCTGAAAAATATCTCCCTGAGCTTTTTCCCTGGCGCAAAAATCGGCGTTCTCGGTCTGAACGGCGCCGGTAAGTCTACCCTGCTGCGCATCATGGCCGGCATCGATACCGATATCGAAGGCGAAGCCCGTCCGCAGCCGGGCCTGAAAATCGGCTATCTGCCGCAGGAGCCGCAGCTCAATCCGGAGCAGACCGTACGTGAGTCGGTTGAAGAAGCGGTGGCCGAAGTGGTCAACGCCCTGAAAGGTCTGGATGAGGTGTACGCCAAATACGCGGAGCCGGATGCCGACTTCGACAAGCTCGCCGCTCAGCAGGGCAAGTTCGAAGAGATTATCCAGGCGCACGATGGCCATAACCTGAACGTCCAGCTTGAGCGCGCGGCGGATGCCCTGCGTCTGCCGGACTGGGACGCGAAAATCGCCAACCTGTCCGGCGGTGAGCGCCGCCGCGTCGCGCTGTGCCGCCTGCTGCTGGAAAAACCAGACATGCTGCTGCTCGATGAACCGACTAACCACCTGGATGCAGAGTCCGTCGCGTGGCTGGAACGCTTCCTGCACGATTTCGAAGGCACCGTCGTGGCGATTACCCACGACCGCTACTTCCTCGATAACGTCGCCGGCTGGATCCTTGAGCTTGACCGCGGCGAAGGTATTCCGTGGGAAGGCAACTACTCCTCCTGGCTGGAGCAGAAAGATCAGCGTCTGGCGCAGGAAGCTTCTCAGGAAGCGGCGCGCCGTAAGTCAATCGAGAAAGAGCTGGAGTGGGTCCGTCAGGGCGCGAAAGGCCGTCAGTCTAAGGGCAAAGCCCGTCTGGCGCGCTTTGAAGAGCTTAACAACGTCGAGTACCAGAAGCGTAACGAGACTAACGAACTGTTTATTCCGCCAGGCGCACGTCTGGGCGATAAAGTGGTTGAAGTCAGCAACCTGCGTAAGTCCTACGGCGACCGTCTGCTGATTGACGACCTGAGCTTCTCGGTACCGAAAGGCGCTATCGTCGGCATCATCGGCCCGAACGGCGCGGGTAAATCCACCCTGTTCCGCATGATGTCCGGTCAGGAACAGCCTGATGCCGGTTCAATCACCCTGGGTGAAACCGTCAAGCTGGCCTCCGTCGATCAGTTCCGCGACGCGATGGACAACAGCAAAACCGTATGGGAAGAAGTTTCCGGCGGGCTGGATATCATGAAGATTGGCAACACCGAGATGCCGAGCCGCGCCTACGTGGGCCGCTTTAACTTCAAAGGCGTTGACCAGGGCAAGCGCGTTGGCGAGCTGTCCGGCGGTGAGCGCGGTCGTCTGCACCTGGCGAAGCTGCTGCAGGTGGGCGGTAACGTCCTGCTGCTCGATGAGCCCACCAACGACCTGGATATCGAAACCCTGCGCGCGCTGGAAAACGCCCTGCTGGAGTTCCCGGGCTGCGCGATGGTTATCTCGCACGACCGCTGGTTCCTCGACCGCATCGCGACCCACATTCTGGACTACCAGGATGAAGGTAAGGTGGAGTTCTTCGAAGGTAACTTTACCGAATACGAAGAGTACAAGAAACGCACCCTCGGCGCCGATGCGCTGGAGCCGAAGCGTATTAAGTACAAACGTATCGCGAAATAAAAGCAAAAGGGCAACGCAGGTTGTAATGCCAGTCAGTTAAGCAACTGACTGGCTTTTTTTCGGGGCTGTGGGGTATCT